>ERZ1027208.168-NODE-168-length-32380-cov-107.727796_pt1 | contig 32380 bp, 27 predicted proteins | sample MGYA00520867_ERZ1027208 | MGnify/ENA primary metagenome ERZ1027208 (study PRJEB33311, sample SAMEA4378413) | marine metagenome | biome: Marine biome; feature: Fjord; material: Water | collected 2014-07-20T08:00:00Z/2014-07-... | depth 75 m ...
TCGCTAAAGCCGAAGTGGGTGGTTTTTTCGGAGTCCTGTTCTGAGCTCATAGCGCTCCCTCAATAACTGCAGGTAGTGTACACCGCTCAAACGCTATCTTGAACGCTGAACAGGCTGGTGGTTGTAGTTTATTGTTCACGCACTGTCGGGTCGCGGCGCTGGCTTTAGCGCAAGTGGCCGAGGTGTTTGCCAACCGTTTTTAGCGTCGGTTTCAGCAGGCGCGGGGTACAGGCGACGATGTGCCCATTATTGAGGTAGTCATCGCCACCCTGAAAATCGGCGACTCGGCCACCGGCTTCTTTCACCAGCAAAACGCCAGCGGCAATATCCCAGGGCTGTAAATACATTTCCCAGAAGGCGTCAACGCGCCCGGCGGCGACGTAGGCCAGGTCGAGAGAGGCGGCACCCATACGGCGCATGCCCGATGACTGGTCGGCGAGAGCGGCCATGCAATCGAGATAGGGCTGCATGTTCTCAAAGGGCTCGCCGCTAAAGGGAATGCCGGTTGCGTACAGCGCACTGCGGGGTTGCTCGAGGCCGGAAACGCGAATCCTTGAGCCATTCAGCTGGGCACCACGGCCACGGCTGGCGGTAAATTCTTCCTGCTTTATTGGATCGTAAACCACGGCGTGTTCGATGCGGCCCTTGTGTCGAAAGGCGATGGAGATGGCGTAGTGGGGAATACCGCGAATAAAATTAGTGGTGCCATCGAGGGGATCGATAATCCACTGGGAGTCACTATCCTTACCTTTAATAGTGCCCGATTCCTCGCCAATAAAGCAGTGGTCGGGGTAGGCGCTGCGCAGTTGGTCGATGATTTCCTGTTCGGCCATGTGATCAATGTCGGTGACGAAATCATTTTGGCTTTTTTCATTGATCTGTAGGCGATCGATTCGCTGCGATGCCTTGACGATTATATCTCCGGCGCTGCGTGCCGCACGTAGTGCGATGTTGACCATTGGTTCCATAAGGTTTGCGCGCCTGGATTTTGAAAGGCGCGCATTGTAGCAAAACCCAGGCCTCGTGACAGTGCGTTAGGCATATATATCACTATGCTGGGTATTCGGCTCTGTTATACTGCGCGCCGAAAATTGGGCCTACGATGAGCCAGTGTTATGAATCAACGCTTTAACAAAGTTCGTGTCGTTTTAGTCAATACCAGCCACCCCGGTAATATCGGCGCGGCGGCGCGTGCCCTGAAAAACATGGGCCTCAGCCGGCTCTATCTGGTGGCGCCGAAAGACTTTCCGGCTGATCGGGCGGTTTGGCGTGCGGCCAGTGCGGTCGATGTACTCGACAATGCCGTGGTGGTTGAAACACTCGACGAGGCGATTAGTGACTGTGGCCTGGTGGTTGGCACCAGTGCCCGCGACCGTCGCATTCCCTGGCCCCTGCTTAATCCCCGTGAATGTGGTGAAAAGCTGTGGCATGAAACAGAAGTCCATGATGTGGCGATTGTCTTTGGTCGTGAAGACCGAGGGCTGAAAAACGAAGAGCTGCACAAGTGCACCTACCATGTGCACATCCCCGCCAACCCCGATTACAGCTCCCTCAATTTGGCGGCGGCGGTTCAGGTGCTCTGTTATGAGGTGAGGATGGCGGCCCTGGCCGATAGCGAAAAGCCGCGCGATCAGCTGCTCGGCGGTGACTGGGATGTGCCGCCGGCGCGGGTCGAAGAGCTGGAGCTTTACTATGTTCATCTCGAGCAAACTCTGGTCGATTTAGGTTTTCACGATCGCGATAATCCCCGCCAAACCATGCAGCGCTTGCGCCGCCTGTTTGGCCGTATCCGGCTTGACGCCATGGAGCTGTCGATTATGCGCGGTGTGCTGACGGGTATTCAAAACGCGGCCCATCGTTTGAGTGAGCTGACTAAGAAAGAATGATTTTTGCGCGATGGCGTATCGTTGCCGCCATTGACAGGGGGTGATTTGTGTATGTCCTACTAAAAGAGTCGGTTATTTACTTGACTGAAAAGCTTGGTTATTTGATAATTGCCCCATTGAAGACTGAGACGCAGATTGCGTAGAGGCGGGTAAATGAAGCTAACAACCCGAGGGCGTTACGCCGTGACGGCGATGCTTGACTTGGCATTAAATGGTGAGCAGGGGCCGATTAGTTTGGCGGCTATTTCCCAGCGCCAGGATATATCGCTGTCCTACCTTGAGCAGTTATTTGCCAAGTTACGCAAGAATGACCTGGTGGCGAGTGTGCGTGGCCCCGGTGGTGGTTATCGCCTCAGTCGTGAGCGTGAACAGATTAATGTTGCCGATATTATTGCCGCCGTGAATGAATCGACAGATTCTACCGGTTGTCAGGGCAAGGGCGATTGCCAGAATGGCGAGCCCTGTTTGACGCATCAGTTATGGAATGACCTGAGTCTGCAAATACACGACTTTTTGAGCGGTATTTCTCTTGGTAGTTTGACTGAGCAGCGTGAAGTAAAAGTGGTGAGTGAGCGTCAGAGCAAACTGGGCGGGGAAGGTGGCGGCGTTAATGACGCTGACCTGGAAACGCCCATTAACGCTAACGCGCTCGATCTGTAGACAAGAGTTAAGGCTATACCCTCTGACTAGATTCACAGCTGGAATCTAAGTAAGGGGCTTGTGGAGTATTAAAAATGAAGTTGCCGATTTATCTCGATTATTCTGCTACAACCCCGGTTGACCCTCGGGTGGCTGCCCGCATGGCCGAGTGTATGACCATGGGCGGCGTGTTTGGCAACGCGGCATCCCGCTCCCATTCGTTTGGTTGGCAGGCCGAGGCGGCGATTGAAGATGCCCGTCAACAGGTCGCTAATTTAATCAACGCCGACCCAAGGGACATTGTCTGGACATCGGGTGCCACCGAATCCGATAACCTGGCGATTAAAGGTTGCGCGCATTTTAATGAGCGCAAGGGCAAGCACGTTATTACCTCTAAAATCGAGCATAAAGCGGTGCTCGATAGCTGTCGACAATTGGAGCGGGAAGGTTATGAAATCACCTATCTTGACCCCTGTGCCAGCGGTTTGATCGAACCCCAGGCCGTTGCCGATGCGATTCGTGATGACACCACGCTGGTGTCGCTGATGCACGTGAACAATGAAATTGGCACCATTACCGATATTGCCGCGATTGGCGAAATTTGCCGCGAGCGCGGTGTTTTCTTTCATGTCGATGCCGCGCAAAGTGCCGGTAAAGTCAAAATTGATATGACCGAAATGAAAGTCGATTTAATGTCTTTCTCGGCCCATAAAATTTACGGCCCCAAGGGCATGGGTGCGCTGTATGTACGCCGCAAGCCCCGGGTGCGCATCGAAGCACAAACCCACGGTGGCGGTCACGAGCGCGGTATGCGTTCGGGTACCTTGCCGACCCATCAAATTGTCGGTATGGGCGAAGCCTTCCGCATTGCCAGTGAGGAGATGGATGCGGAAAACGCACGCATTCTCGCTCTGCGCAATCGTTTGTGGGAGGGCTTTAAAGATATGGAAGAGGTTCACCTCAACGGTACCCTTGAGCAACACGTGGCAGGTAATCTCAATGTCAGCTTTGCCTTCGTCGAGGGCGAGTCATTGATTATGGCGCTGAAAGACCTGGCCGTTTCATCGGGCTCGGCCTGCACCTCAGCCAGCCTCGAGCCCTCTTATGTGCTGCGGGCACTGGGCCTTGAAGATGAGTTGGCTCACAGTTCTATACGCTTTAGTATCGGCCGTTTTACCACCGAAGAAGAAGTCGATTTCACCATTGAAAAAGTACTCACTGCGGTTACCAAGCTTAGAGAGCTGTCACCGCTGTGGGATATGTACAAAGCCGGTGTCGATTTAAGTACGGTGCAATGGGCTGCTCACTAGCTGCCTACTAAAAGTATTGATTAAGCCCGGTTTATTCGGGCTTTAACGGAGGAAATGAATTATGGCCTACAGTGATAAAGTTCTCGATCATTATGACAATCCCCGCAATGTCGGTGTGCTGGACGATAAGGCCCTGAATGTCGGTACCGGCATGGTGGGAGCGCCGGCCTGTGGTGATGTAATGCGCCTACAAATTCAGATTGACGATGACGGCGTAATAGAAGATGCCAAGTTTAAAACCTACGGTTGCGGTTCGGCGATAGCCTCAAGCTCACTGCTCACCGAGTGGGTTAAAGGCAAGACCCTGGAAGATGCAGCGAAGATTAAAAACTCTGAAATTGCCGAAGAGCTGGCTTTGCCGCCGGTGAAAATTCACTGTTCGGTATTGGCCGAAGATGCGATTCAGGCGGCCATTCAGGATATTCGCAAAAAGCGCGGCGAAGGCTGAGTGCGTTGATGGGGCGGTAGAGGAGATAGTAAATGGCGATATCAATGAGTGAAGCTGCCCAGCAGCACGTTGCAAACCACCTGAAAAACAGGGGTAAAGGCCAGGGTATTCGCCTTGGCGTGCGCACCAACGGTTGCTCGGGTATGTCCTATGTGCTGGAATTTGTCGATGAGGCAGACCCCGGTGACGAGGTGTTTCCCGCTGGCGAGGTCAAGCTTTTTGTCGACCCGAAAAGTTTGATTTATCTTGATGGCACCGAGCTGGATTTTGTCAAAGAAGGCCTCAACGAAGGCTTTCAGTTCAACAACCCCAATGTCAAAGACGAGTGCGGTTGTGGCGAGAGCTTTAATATTTAATCGACATCGTTGCAGGTAATAAAGGCGTGAAATTAAGCGACGACTATTTTCAAATCATGCAAGTGCGGCAAGCCTATGACGTTGATGGTGCGGCATTGAATGAACACTATCTCAACCTGCAGCGCCAGTTTCACCCCGATCGTTTTGCCGACAAGTCTGCCCAGGAACAGCGTCTGGCGGTGCAGATGGCCTCCGTGGTCAATCAGGCCCACGACACTTTGCGTTCACCGTTATTGCGTGCGGCTTATTTACTCAAACTGCGCGGGCTCGATAGCTCTGGCGAAAACACCACCATTAGCGATGTGGCTTTTTTAATGTCGCAAATGCAGCTGCGTGAACAGCTCGGTGCCATCTCCTCGGCGGCTGATCCTTTTGCTGAGCTCGATCTTGTCGCAACCGAAGTTTCGAGCCAGCTGGCAAATCTGCAACAGCAATTTGGCGAGCAATATGGCCAGCAAACGTTTGACACAGCGGCTGAGACGCTGATTAAAATGCAGTTTTACAGCAAGCTGCAACTTGAGGTGGATGAGCTGGAAGATACTCTGGACGATGTTTGATTTCTGTCCCGCGCGCTAAAAAATCTCTAAAATAGTTAATCCCTCATTAATAGGTAATATCCTTGGCACTATTGCAAATTTCTGAACCCGGCCAGTCGCCCGAACCCCACCAGCAACGCCGCGGTGTCGGCATTGATTTAGGCACGACCAATACTTTGGTGGCGACCGTGCGCAGTGGCAGTGCGGAAGCGCTGCCTGATTCCAGAGGCTCGGTGCTGTTGCCTTCCGTGGTGTGCTATGGCGAGGATGGTATTCGCGTTGGCGCCACTGCCAAAGCACTGGCCAGTGGCGACCCGAAAAATACTATTGTCTCGGCCAAGCGCTTTATGGGTCGCGGTCGCGAGAGCATCGACGACAGTGTCTATGACTTTGCCGAAGGTGAAGGCATGGTGCGCTTTGCCACTCGTGCCGGCAATATCAGCCCCGTGGAAGCCTCTGCCGAGATATTAAAAATCGTCAATCGTCGCGCCGAACAGGCCCTCGACGGCCCCCTCGATGGTGCGGTATTGACCGTGCCCGCCTATTTTGATGATGCCCAGCGCCAGGCCACCAAAGATGCGGCAATGCTAGCGGGCATTAAAGTCCTGCGTTTGCTAAGTGAACCCACGGCGGCCGCTATTGCCTATGGCCTGGATAAAAACGATTCTGGACTGATTGCCGTTTACGACCTCGGCGGTGGCACCTTTGATATTTCCATTTTGCGCCTCTCCCGTGGCGTGTTTGAAGTGTTGGCCACTGGCGGCGATTCAGCCCTCGGTGGTGATGATTTTGACGGGGCCATCGTTGCCTGGGTACAGCAGCAAGCGGGCTTGCCCGATATGCTCAGCGCCTCTCAGCAGCGTAGCTTGCTGGATATTGCCCGCGATACCAAAGAGAGCCTGTCTGAAGAAGACTCGGTGAGCCTTAGTTTTGAAGGCTGGCAGGGCGAGTTCGACAGAGCCCAGCTACACAACGCGGTCGACGGCCTTATCGATAAAACCCTGCGTGCCTGTAAACGAGCCCTACGCGATGCCGGTGTTAGCGCCGATGAGATCGTCGATGTGGTGATGGTGGGTGGTTCCACGCGGATGCCGCGGGTACGAGACAAGGTTGAGCAGCTCTTTGCTCGACCACCGCTGGTGAGTATCAACCCCGATACCGTGGTGGCCATTGGTGCCGCCCTGCAGGCCGATGTGCTGGTGGGCAATAAGCCCGGCGATGAGATGTTGCTGCTCGATGTTATTCCCCTGTCTTTGGGTCTCGAAACCATGGGTGGCCTGGTGGAAAAAGTCATCCACCGCAATACCACCATCCCCGTGGCCAAGGCTCAGGAATTCACCACCTTTAAAGATGGTCAAACGGCGCTGGCGGTGCATATCGTTCAGGGCGAGCGCGAGCTGGTCAGTGATTGTCGATCATTGGCGCGCTTCGAGCTGCACGATATTCCACCGATGGCCGCCGGTGCGGCGAAAATACGCATTACCTTTCAGGTCGATGCCGATGGCCTACTTAATGTCGCCGCAGAGGAAATCAACAGCGGTGTGCAGGCGCGGATTGAAGTGAAGCCCTCTTATGGCCTGGGCGATGATGAAATTAGCCAGATGCTGCTCGATTCTTTTGCCCACGCCAAAGACGATATGCAAGCCCGTGCCCTGCGTGAGCAACAGGTGGAAGCGGATCGTTTAATTGAAGATATCAGCGCAGCATTGTCACAGGATGGTGAGCGTTTGCTGGAGGCGAGCGAGTTGAGTTGTCTGAGTCAGGCCGTCGCTGAGCTGGGCCAGGTGCGACAGGACAGTAGTGATCATCGGGTGCTGCAGCGCCAAATTGAAAGCGTTGCCAAACTGAGTGAAGACTTCGCTGCGCGGCGCATGGATCTGGCGATTAAGGGTGCTCTATCGGGGCATCGTCTGGAAGAGTTTGAAGGGGATAAATAACATGGCAAAAATTGTATTTTTACCCCATCCCGCCATTTGTCCCGATGGCGCGGTGATTGAAGCAGAGAGTGGTGAATCGATTTGCTCGGCGGCACTGCGCAATGGCCTTGAAATCGAGCACGCCTGCGAAATGGCGGCGGCCTGTACCACTTGTCACGTCTATGTGCGCGAGGGCTTTGAGCACCTCGAGCCGGCTGATGATCTGGAAGAGGATCTGCTGGATAAGGCCTGGGGTGTCGATCCCGATTCACGTTTGAGTTGTCAGGTGGCACTGGGTGATGAAGACCTGGTGGTAGAAATTCCAAAATACACACTCAATATGGTGTCCGAGCGACATTAGCAATTTGGCGTTATAGCCATAAGGGGAGAGTAGCATGCAGTTAAAGTGGGTAGATGTGCTCGATATTGCCATTGAACTTAGTGACACCTGGGCTGATATTGATCCGGCAACCATCAACTTTGTCGACTTGCGTGCCAAAGTCATGGCCCTGCCGGACTTCGATGATGACCCCGATCGCTGTGGCGAAAAAATACTGGAAGCCATACAAATGGCATGGATGGACGAGCTGGGATAGACTAGCCCTGCTGGCAGGACGCCGCACCAACAAATATGGTTTTGTACTTACGGTAGATACCTATGAGTTTTGCGTCGAGCCCCCCAAGTAATAATTATAAATTAGAGCTCTACCAGTCACTCCTCGAACACTCACCCTTCGGCACCTTGGTCTTTGTCTACGGCGTTTGTGTCGAATGTAATCCTCGCGCTGAAAAAATTCTTGCCTGTGGGCGCCGCGCGCTACTGGGTTCTTCTCTGCAGGAAAACCCCCTCGATGAGCCCCTGGCGCTGATTGCCCTTAAACAAGAGGTCAATACCGCGCTGGAAGAGGGTGTTGAACGCTTTGATTGGCAGCCGGGTCTCGGCCACAGCGAAGAAAATATTGCCCTGGATATTCGTTTGACCGGCAATGGCGCCAGTGAAATTATTATCACCCTGCTGGAGCAGCAGCAAGTTGGCGCTCTACCCGAGGCGCAATCACCTGACCCCTCCATTGATGTGCCAAGTGAAACTATCGGCGAAGCGATGGTAGAAATGGAGGAGCAGGCCGATGCACCTGTTGCCGATGCGAGCCCCAGGCCTGACACCTTCGAGCTAGGTGCTGTTGAGGAAAGCAGTGGCGATGCAGGCGTTTTGGCGACACCTGCTAGCCATGGGCGAGTGCCTGCAGCTGTGCCGGAGCCTTCGATAGAGCAGGAGCCTTCAGCGGGACAGCAGCCCTCAGCACAGCAGGAGCCGCCAGGCTTTGTGCAGGACCAGGCGCTAAAAACGGTCATTAAAAAAGCCTTTGCCCCCGATGAGCTGGATAGCCGTTCGGCGGTATTGGAAAAACTGGCGGGTCGAGAAATTTATGCTCCCCACCACCCCCTTAACCCCGACCTTGATCGGGATATTTATTTTGATGCCCTGACCCAGTTGCCCAATCGGCAACTACTGATAGAAAGCCTGCGGGATTGTTTGGCCGATGGTGTCAGTGACTCGCAATTGTCGGCGCTATTGTTGATCGATCTCGATCAATTTAAGGATATTAATGATTCCTGGGGTCACGATGTCGGTGATCGAGTGTTGTTTAAAGTCGGTCGAGTTATCTCCTCCCTCATCGATGAGAACATGCTGGTGGCACGCATTAGCGGCGATGAGTTTGTGCTGCTGGTGAAACGTATTGGCGATAACCCTGAGCAGGCGATGAGCGATGGGCAGAGTCTGGCTGAAAAAATACAGACCTCTATTTCCCGTCCTATTGCCGATGGCGAGAATGAATTCACCCTCACTGCCAGCGTGGGTATTGCCCTGCTCGATGAGAGTGAGCTCTCCCCCGAGCGCGCCTTGCAATACGCCGAAACGGCGATGTATGAAGCCAAGCGCAAGGGGCGCAATGGCATCGCTTTTTACGATCGCAGCATCAGTGACAAGGCTCAGCACCAGGTGGGCATGAATACCCGTTTACGCAAGGCGGTCGATAATCAGGAATTCGCCCTCTATGTGCAGCCGAAAATTGCCATTGACGACGGTCGTGTGGTCGGTGGCGAAGCGCTGTTGCGCTGGATTAATACCGAGCGGGTGACCAATATGCCGGCGGAGTTTATTCCCCTGCTCGAGGCCTCGGGGCTGATTGTCGATGTCGGTCACTGGGTAATTCGCACCGCCTGTGAGTATGTGCGCAGCTTCCTCGATGCGGGCCTGTGGGGCGATAACATGCAAATGAGCATTAATATCAGCCCGCGACAGTTCAACGACCCAGAGCTCTTCGAGGTCATTGAACACAGCCTGCGCAGCTATGAAATTGACCCCAAGTACCTCAATTTTGAAGTGACTGAAAACCTCATCATTGAAGATATTGATGCCGTCATTAAAAAGATGCAGCAAATCAAAGCCCTGGGTTCGAAGTTTTCAATCGATGATTTCGGCATTGGCTATTCATCGATGGTTCACCTCAAGCGTCTGCCCTTTGATCTGCTGAAAATTGACCGCGAATTCATTCGCAATATTCACAGCGACCCCGATAGCCGAGGCGTGGTCGAAGCCATTCTCGCCGTCTCCCGTCAATATGGCCTGGAGGTCACAGCCGAAGGTGTCGAGGATGTCGACTCCCTCGAAGTGCTGCGTACCGTCGGTTGCGATACCTATCAGGGTGCCTATTTCAGCATGCCGGTACCGGTGGAGCAGTTTCGCTCACTATTAGCCGCCTGAGCCCCATCCCTTTCTTGTAAGCCCGCAGCCGTAAGAGTAAAATGCGACCCCCTTTTATTTCTGCCGTTATGGTGGAAGTTATCTTCTAGAACTAAGAATGGAGTTAAGAATTCATGGCAATTGAGCGCACCCTGTCCATTATCAAACCCGATGCTGTTGCAAAAAACGTGATCGGTGAAATTATCGCTCGCTTTGAAAAGGCAGGTCTCAACATCGTCGGCGCCAAGTTAATGCAGCTGTCTGAAGAAAAGGCCGGTGGTTTTTACGCCGAGCACAAAGAGCGTCCCTTCTTCGCCGACCTGGTGGGCTTTATGACCTCTGGTCCCGTTGTTGTACAAATTCTCGAAGGTGAAAATGCCATCGCCACGAACCGCGATCTGATGGGCGCAACCAACCCCGCCGAAGCCGATGCTGGCACTATTCGTGCCGACTTCGCCGAGACTATCGACGCCAATGCCGTACACGGTTCCGACTCTGCCGCTTCTGCAGAAAGAGAAATTGCCTACTTCTTCGCAGCCGAAGAAATCTGCCCCCGTTAATGGCGGCTGCCCACTGGCCTGCATCTTGGTTAATGAGACCAGTGAGCAACGACAACGGACACGGTGAAAACTGATGACGACAAAAAACGTGGTGCCTGAGAATGCTGATTCGAGTGATCAAGCCGCTGTCAGCGTGAGTGTGGAAAAAGTCAATCTGCTCGGCATGAGTGAGCAGAAGCTCACCGCGTTTTTTGAAGCCCACGGTGAGAAGCGCTTTCGCGTCAAACAGGTGATGCAGTGGATGCATCAGCGTGGCGTGATTGATTTCGACGCCATGACGGACCTGTCAAAAGCACTGCGTGCCAAACTAGCTACGGTGGCGGAAGTCGTACTGCCCGAGTTGGTCAGCGAGCAAACCTCCGAAGACGGCACCCGCAAATGGTTGGTGCGTCTCGCCGGTGGTAGCTGTATAGAAACGGTTTATATTCCCGAAGGCAATCGCGGCACCCTGTGTGTGTCCTCGCAAATTGGCTGCTCTCTGGATTGCAGCTTTTGTGCGACCGGCAAACAGGGTTTTAATCGCGATCTCAGTAGCGCCGAAATTGTCGGTCAATTGTGGGTCGCGGCAAAAGCCATGGACTCTCTCGATCCCACTAAAGATCGAGTCATCACCAATGTGGTGCTGATGGGCATGGGCGAGCCCCTGCTCAATTTTGACAACGTGGTCGATGCCATGAACCTGATGATGCACGACTGTGCCTACGGTTTGTCGAAGCGTCGTGTCACCTTAAGTACGGCCGGTGTGGTGCCGGCGCTGGATAAGCTGGGTGATGTCACCGACGTGTCGCTGGCGATTTCCCTGCATGCACCCAACGATGAATTGCGCAATCAGTTAGTACCGTTAAATCGCAAATACCCGATTGCAGAGCTGCTGCGCTCGGCCCAGGGTTATCTGGCCAAATTGCCCGACAAACGCCGCAAGATTACCCTTGAATACACCCTGATACGCGAGGTCAATGACCGCCCCGAGCACGCTCGAGAACTGGCGGCCCTGCTGGTTGATACCCCCTGTAAAATCAACCTTATTCCCTTTAATCCCTTTGATCAGTCGGACTATCAGCGGGTGTCGAATAATGCCCTCTATCGCTTTCGCGATATCCTCATTGAAGCGGGTTACACTGTGACGCTGAGAAGCACACGCGGCGATGATATTGACGCCGCCTGTGGTCAATTAGCGGGGCAGGTCAATGACAGAACCAAGCGCAGCCAGCGCTATCGGCAGCAGCAGGACCAGGGTCTTGACGCGGTGCGGATCATTCCCGGTTGAACCCTTGGCGGTAGCAATAATTAAAAAAACGGAGACGAAATGACAGGGCAGCGACTCAGGGCTTTAAGTTTAGTTATTGTTATGGCACTGAGTGGTGCTTGCACCGTCACTGAAATGGACTACAGCAAGACCATTGGTTCCAGTTCTGCCAGTGAATCATCGGCCAGTCGACACGACAAGAAGCGTGATAAAAACAAGGAGGCGGCTGAAACCTATGTGCAGTTGGGGCTGGGCTATCTGCGCAGGGGTGAACGACAACGGGCGCGCACCAATTTACTCAAGGCGCTGGAAAAAGATAAGCGCTCAGGGGATGCCCATAATGCTTTGGCTCTGCTCTTACAGGTGGAAGGTGAGAACGACCTGGCTGAAAAGCACTTTAAAAAAGCCATTGCCTATGAACCCGATCTGACTAGCGTGCGTTATAACTATGCCTCTTTCCTGATTCGTCAAAAGCGCTATGCCGATGCCGAAAAACAATTTTTAATGGCTGCAGATGATGTTAATTACGCGCGCCGTGGCCAGGTTTTTTACAACCTGGGTCTCATCGCCAAGCAACTGGGCAAGCCTGAAGAGGCGCAACAAGCCTGGGAAAAGGCCATCAAGTTAAGCCCCCGATTTGCCGCTCCCTTTCTGGAGCTTGCCGATATTTATTTTACCCTGGGTGATTATCCCCGAGCCAAACGCTACCTTGAACACTATGAAGACTTGAGTAAACCCTCGCCCAGAGCCCTCTGGCTGGCGGTTCGTCTCGAGCATGCCTTCGGCAATAAAGACGGTGAAGCAAGTAAGGCGCTGGCATTAAGAAATCTCTTCCCCTATTCCGAAGAAACCATTGCGTACAAGGCGTGGTTGAAGGGGCGGGAGGAGGGCGTGAGTCGTTTATTTCCCGCTACTAAAGACTCGCTTGAGTATAAAGATTTAATCAAGGTCCAATGATCACGCCCTCGTATTAATTAACAGGCTTAAGATGTTTGCAGAAAACCCCATAAAACGCCGTGTCAGCCGTCAGGTGATGGTTGGCGATGTTGCCGTAGGCGGCGATGCGCCGATTACTATTCAGAGTATGACCAACACGGATACCTGCGATGTGTCGGCCACGGTGGTGCAGATACTGCGTATTGTCGATGCCGGAGCCGATATCGTCCGCGTCTCTGTGCCGACAATGGATGCCGCCGATGCCTTCGGTTTAATTCGCCAGCGGGTCAACGTTCCCCTGGTAGCCGATATTCACTTTGATCATAAAATTGCCCTCAAGGTTGCCGACCTCGGCGTCGACTGTTTGCGTATTAACCCGGGTAATATTGGCCGCGACGACAGAGTGCGAGCCGTGGTCGAAAAAGCGCGAGACTTGAATATCCCGATTCGGATTGGTGTTAATGCGGGCTCATTGGGAAAGGAATTACAGCGCAAATACGGTGAGCCGACGCCGGAGGCCATGGTCGAGTCTGCTCTGCGCCATATCGATATTCTCGACAAAATGAATTTCGATAACTTTAAGCTAAGCCTTAAAGCCTCGGATATTTTTATGACCCTGGCGGCCTATCGCCTGATCGCCGACCAAACTGACTGCCCCCTGCATTTGGGTATTACCGAAGCCGGTGGTTTGCGTGCCGGCACGGTAAAATCAGCCGTGGGCATCGGTGCACTCTTACTCGATGGTATTGGCGACACCCTGCGCGTTTCGCTGGCGGCAGATCCGGTGGAAGAAATTAAAGTCGGCTGGGATTTGCTAAAAAGCCTGCGCCTGCGCAGTAAAGGCATTAATTTTATTGCCTGCCCCAGTTGCTCGCGGCAAAATTTTGATGTCATTAAAACCATGGAGGCCCTCGAAGATCGACTCGACGATATTCGGGAGCCGATGGATGTGGCGGTGATTGGCTGCATCGTCAATGGCCCGGGTGAGGCGAAAGTGGCCGACATGGGTTTGACCGGTGGCTCGCCAAAAAACCTGCTGTATATCGATGGTAAGCCCTTTACCAAAATCGAGCCGGATAACCTGATTGAAGATCTTGAGCGCGCTATTCGTGCTAAGGCAGAAGAAAAATCCCAGGCACGGGAGCAATTGATAGCGAGCGACAACGCCGCCACCGATTAAACCGATAATGACGAAAGAGAGTTAGCACCTTGAGTAAAATACAGTCCCTGCGGGGCATGAGCGATCTGCTCCCCGAGCAATCGGCAATTTGGCAATATCTCGAAGATAAAATTCTCACGGTCTTACAGAGCTATGGCTACCGGGAAATTCGCTTTCCCATTCTCGAAAATACCGAATTATTTAAGCGCTCCATCGGTGAAGTTACCGACATTGTCGAAAAGGAAATGTACACCTTTGCCGATCGCAATGATGAGAGTGTGACCCTGCGACCCGAGGGCACAGCGGGTTGCGTGCGCGCCAGTGAGCAAAATGGCCTGCTCTACAATCAAATACAACGCCTCTGGTATCGCGGCCCGATGTTTCGTTACGAGCGCCCGCAAAAGGGTCGGTTGCGCCAGTTTCATCAGTTCGGTGCCGAGGTCTTCGGTCTTCAGGGGCCGGACATCGACGCTGAGCTAATAACGATGACAGCCCGCCTGTGGCGCGAGCTGGGTATTAGCGAGCACCTTACATTGCAATTGAACTCACTGGGTACGGCGGCCTGCCGAGCGACTTTTCGCGAAGCCCTGGTGGTGTATTTGAGCGCCTATAAAGAGCAGCTCGACGCTGATAGCCAGCGTCGCCTCGACAGCAATCCGCTGCGCATACTCGATAGCAAAAGCCCCCAGACTCAGGAGGTTCTCGCCGGTGCACCAAAGCTCGACGCGTTTCTCGATGAGGAATCTCAGGCGCACTTTGCGCAACTGTGTAGCTTGCTAGACGCGGCGGGGGTGGCCTATGAAATTAATCATAAGCTGGTGCGCGGTCTCGACTACTACGGTAAAACTGTCTTTGAATGGGTGACCGATGCACTGGGTGCCCAGGGTACGGTCTGTGCCGGTGGGCGCTACGACGGCCTGGTTGAACAGCTCGGTGGCAAGCCGACACCGGCCGTGGGTTTCGGTCTTGGTGAGGAGCGTTTGGCCTTGTTACTTGACGCCGTGGGAGCAGTGCCGGATAGTGTCGGCCGGCACCTGGATGCCTATCTGGTTGCCGTTGGCGATGTATCGACGGCGGCACTGCTGATGAGTGAAGAGCTACGTAGCCAGTGCCCGCAATTGCGTTTGCAAAATCACTGCGGTGGCGGCAGTTTTAAAAACCAGTTGAAGAAGGCCGACCGCAGTGGTGCCGATATTGCGCTGATTGTCGGCGAGGACGAGGCCCAGGCGGGCAGGCTAACAATAAAATATCTACGCCAGAGTAAAGACCAGGTGACGGTTTCGCTCGATGAAGCAGTCGCGCTATTAAATGAAGTCTGAAACTTCATCAATATTGCTTGAATAAAAATACTGGCAGCTTGTTACAAAGAGCTACCAGCACACACTAAAAAATGTAATGGAATTAAATTGTGGCTGAACATCTTACCGACGAAGAACAACTCGAATCCCTAAAGCGCTGGTGGAAGGAAAACGGCCTGCAGCTGGTGCTGATTATCGCCCTTAGCGTGGGTGGCTGGTACGCCTGGCAGCAGTGGCAGGGCAATAAGAAAATCAAAGCCGAAATGGGTTCGCTGGTTTATATTGAAATGATGGATCTGGCTTCACAGGCACCGCTCAGTGCTTTACTCGATGCACAGCGCGAGGCCATGGTTGAGAAGTCTCAGGTTTTGATAAACGACTATGCAAGTACTCAGTACGCCCACTATGCGCGTCTGCTACTGGCCAAACTTGCGGTGGCGGAAAAACGCTTTGATGATGCCGCCGCCGAATTACAGACCGTGATCGATGACACCGAGGGCGAAGAGCTGTCCTACATCGCCAGGATGCGCTTGGCACGACTTGAAATGGGTAGGGAAAACTATTCCCAGGCCCTCGACGTGATTGCGGGTGATACGCCCCCGGCACTGCTCGCTAGCGTTGCCGAGTTGCGCGGCGATATCCATTTATTTGCGGGTGATCAGCCCGCTGCTCGCGCCGCTTATCAGCGTGCACTCGATACGGTTGGTAGCAGTGACCAGCGTTTGGCTGCCTTGCTTGAGTTGAAACTTAATCAGGTTCTGTCCGCGCCCCCTAGCGCGAGCGAAGTCACTGCTGGTGAAGAATCGTGAGTCGCCTGCTCGGCGTTTTACTTTGTCTTACTTTCTTAAGTGGTTGTAGCTGGTTGTGGACGGACCACGGTGACGCTGGAGAGCAAACGGAAAACACTGAAGAGCTGAGCTTCGAAGACTCCGCTTTTGACGATAACGACGATGAAGAAGTTGATAACGAGCCGAAAGAGCTTAATTCAATTGATGAAAAGGTCGAAATAAAAAAGATCTGGCGTAACGCCATTGGCGGTAGTGACGAGGTCTATCAAGCGACGCTACATCCAGCGCTAGGCGACGGCGTGGTTTATGCGGCGAGTAATAAAGGCCGCATTAGTGCCTGGCCCGTGCATAAAGGCAAGCGCCTGTGGCGCACGGATCTCGATTTATCCCTCAGTGGCGGGGTGGGCTTCGGTGCCGGTCTGGTTGCCGTGGGCACCGCCAAGGGTGAGCTGATTGCCCTGGATGCTGAGACGGGGGATGAGCGTTGGCGCGTCACCTTGAGCAGTGAAATCCTCTCTGCTCCCGCCGCGAACGGCGACTTGCTCGTGGCGCAAACCCAGGACGGTAAAGTCTACGGGCTGTCTGTTGCCAACGGCGAAGAGCTGTGGCGCTATAGCGTTGAAGTGCCCGTATTAACCCTGCGCGGTACCGCTGCACCGCTAGTGACCAGCCGCATGGTGATCACTGGTTTTGCCAATGGCAAACTGGTGGCTTTAAATACGGCGACCGGCACTCTGCTCTGGGAAGCAAAGCTGGCGACGGGTGATGGTAAAAGCGAACTGGATAGAATGGTCGATGTGAATAGCCCAATTTTGGGTAATGAAGTGGTGTATGCCACCAGTTATCAGGGCCGCGCCGGGGCGTTCAGCCGTGGTACGGGCCGGGAATTGTGGGCGCAAAAAAGCTCCAGCTATCATCCCCCAGCATTTGGCTCGGGTCGTCTTTTTGTTGCCGACACCGAGGGCCAGGTGCTACGTCTACGCTCCTCCGGCGGGCGTGCCGAATGGACCAATACGGATTTGCTACGTCGTGGCTTAACTCCGCCACTGGTGATGGGCGACTATGTGATGGTGGCCGATAGTGAAGGCTTCCTCCACGCCTTGTCCCAGGCCGATGGCTCCATCGTCGGGCGCGTTAAGGTCGATGGCGACGGTGTGGCGGTGGCAATGGTCACCGACGGCTCAACGCTTTTCGTACAGGACCAGGACGACGATCTGACGGCCTATCAGTTGATCGTCGAGTAGTTCGCGGCCCACTAAAACTGGGCCCAACACAAGTCAACGTTGGCCTTGCCTCAGGCAGCGCAATTTCGTGTAAAATACCCCTCGTTTATTCACAAGCACTGCTCGGGTTAGATACCCCGGGCTGATTGCTTTGTTGTTGCTTCCTTTTATTTTCTGATAGCCACCGCCTATGTTACCTGTAATCGCACTTGTCGGACGTCCCAATGTGGGCAAGTCCACCCTGTTTAATCGGCTCACCCGCAGTCGCGATGCGCTGGTGGCGAACTATTCGGGCCTGACCCGCGACCGCAAGTTCGGTGAAGGGGTGATCGACGAACAGCGTTATATGGTGGTCGATACCGGTGGTATTACCGGTGAAGAAGAGGGCATCGATTCCGCCATGGCGCGCCAGTCAGAGCTGGCGATGGAAGAGGCCGACCTGATATTTTTCATTGTCGACGCCCGCGCCGGTTTAACCCCGGTCGATGAAGCCATCGCCCGTCGCCTGCGGCAAAAAGCCCTGCCAGTGTTGTTAGTGGTGAATAAAATTGATGGTGTCGATCCCGATGTCGCCCTGGCAGATTTTTATCGCTTAGGCATTGGTGAGGTGCACCCGACCACGGCGACCCACGGTCGCGGTGTTAAAACCTTAATGGCCAAAGCCCTCGAGCGCTTTCCAAAAAATGCCGAGGGCAATAATAAATTAGCCTCCGGCATTAAAATGGCCGTTGTCGGCCGCCCCAATGTTGGTAAATCGACACTGGTTAATCGCCTGCTCGGCGAGCAGCGCGTGGTGGTCTACGACGAGCCGGGCACCACCCGTGACAGTATTTATATCGAGTACGAGCGCGAGGGTAAGCAATACACACTGATCGACACCGCCGGTGTGCGGCGTCGTAAAAACGTTTCACTAACGGTGGAAAAATTTTCCATCGTCAAAACCTTGCAGGCGATTGACGACGCCAATGTAGTGATTTTGCTCATCGACGCCCACGAAGGCCTGGTTGAGCAGGACATGCACCTGATGGGTGCCGCTATCGATGCTGGCCGCGCCCTGGTGGTTGGCGTTAATAAATGGGATGGCATGGAAGATGGCGAGCGGGAGTGGCTGAAAAAGGAACTCAAGCGCCGCCTGCGCTTTGCCGAGTTTGCCGATATTCATTTTATCTCCGCCCTGCACGGTACCGGCGTTGGCCACCTCTACAAATCGGTGCGCAAAGCCTATCACTCCGCGACAGACAGCCTCAGTACTAATCGCTTAACCCAGGTGCTGGAAGATGCCGTCAGCGATCACGCCCCACCCATGGTCAAAGGCCGCCGTATAAAACTACGTTACGCCCACGCCGGCGGCCGCAATCCGCCAGTGGTTGTGATTCACGGCACGCAGACAGAGTCGGTGCCGGCTCACTACAAACGCTTTCTCGAAAAAACCTTCCGCCGTGCCCTCGACTTACACGGCACGCCGATAAAAATAGAACTGCGCTCGGGCGATAATCCCTATGCGGGACGTAAGAAAGTTAGTGCGAAGGAGACGGGTAAGAAGCGGCATTTAATGCGTGGTAAGAAGAGTAAATAGTTTTATTAGCCGGGGCAATGCGAGCTGGGTTTGACTCTTCTTTGAAAACAGATCGCGGTGATAATTGGAGCTTTCCGACAAAGATATATAGATTTAAAATTGATAGGCTATGAGGCATAGCCATAATCGTGGTGATTTTTTTATCTTTTCTGAGTGACTATCTTTAGGGTGTAAGCTTTTCCGTGACCTATCCCTAAAGGGCTGCACCCCTGTCAAACACCGGTGTGATCATGACCATTCCTTTTTCTTAGTTTGAAAAAATGAAACAGAGTTGTGAGCACTACCCAAAGCTTGGGCCACCCGTCACAAAAAGCTAGTTCAGTTGATGTGCTCCCTTGGTTTGTTTCTCTACAGCCTTGCTTCAACCTTAGGCTTTGACGTTAAATCACATTTTTATCAGTCCAAGTGCTTCACTCAAAAAGGCACGGTCTTGTATGGCAAGGCTGTTATAAAAAACGTTCTATATTGTAATCGGCGACCCTTTTTCTGCAGGTGCGCCATGCTCTATTACATCTGCTTCAGCTGTTCTATTGATATGGAATGTCTTTCATGGCCATGGGCCAAAAAATTAGAGGGAACTAAATACAATGAAAAACAGGTTGTTAATACCTAGCGCTTTTACACGTCTACTTATTCAGTTGGCTTTAACGATAAGCTGTTTTTCAGCCTTCGCAGACCCCATTCAGCCGGGTGATCCGGTACTTTCTGATCAGCAATTTCAAGCTTGTCTAGATGAAGCATTAATAACAAATGGTTGGACCACGACAGAAGAAGTGGTCTCGCTATCATGTGGTGATCGTGGCATCGAGTTTTTGGGGGGTGTCGAGAGTCTGATAAACCTGAATCAGCTCGACCTCAGTGACAACCAACTGCTTGATGCTCACCCTTTACAGATGCTGAACGAGCTGACGCAGCTAAATCTCAATGGCAATAGTCAACTACAGGCGCAGCAAGTCCGGTCCATTCTTCAGAACAACCTACGGCTGACGCATATTGGTGTTGGCCATATTGCCATGGGCGATTTGAGCTGGCTGCCGCCGGTGGGTCCGATGGGTGAATATGATCTGGTTGAGTTAGACATCAGCTATACCGGTCAGTTTTTTGATCTTGGTCCACTGAATCAATACCCGAACCTGCAGGTACTCAAAGCGGCAGGTAATCAGATAGAGTTTCCGACAGCGCTGGACGAGCTGAGACAGCTGAGCGTACTCGACCTGAGTGACAACCAGCTGATTGATGTCTTTCCCCTGCAGTTGCTGAACGAGCTGACGCAGCTAAACCTCAGTGGCAATAGCCAACTACAGGCGGAACAAGTCCGATCCATTATTCAGAACAACCAGGGGCTGACCCATATTGGCGTTAGCCATATCGCCATGGGCGATTTAAGTTGGCTGCCGCCAGTGGGGCCGCTGGGCGAATATGACCTGATTGACTTAGACATCAGTTATACCGGCCAACTGTTTGACCTTGGGCCACTGAGTCAATACCCGAACCTACAGGTACTGAAGATGGCAGGTAATCAGATTGAGTACCCCTCAACGTTTGAGGTACTGACACAACTGAGCGTACTCGACCTGAGTGACAACCAGCTGATGGATGTCTATCCCCTGCAGGTGCTGAACGAGCTGACGCAGCTAAACCTCAGTGGCAATCATCAATTACAGGCAGGGCAAGTACAAAGCATTATCCAAAATAACCCCGGGCTGACTCATATTGGCGTTAGCCATATTGCCATGGGTGACTTGAGCTGGTTACCACCGATGGGGCCGTCGGGTGAATATGACCTGATTGACCTAGATATTAGTTATACCGGTCGACTCATTGACCTTGGTCCGCTAAATCAATACTCGAACTTACAGGTGCTAAAAGCAGCGGGTAATCAGACTGAGTTACTGGCAGCGCTGGGCGAGCTGACACAACTGAGCGTGTTGGACCTGAGTGACAACTTGTTGATTGATGTCTTCACCCTGCAGATGCTGGGCGAGCTGACACAGCTGAGGGTGTTGGACCTGAGTGACAACCAACTGATTGATGCCCACCCCTTACAAATGATGAACGAGCTGACGCAGCTGAATCTCAGTGGTAATAGCCAGTTACAGGCGGAACAAGTCCGATCCATTATTCAGAACAACCTACGGCTGACGCATATTGGTGTTGGCCATATTGCCATGGGTGATTTGAGCTGGCTGCCGCCGGTGGGTCCGATGGGTGAACATGACCTGGTTGAGTTAGACATCAGCTATACCGGCCAACTGTTTGACCTTGGGCCACTGAATCAATACCCGAACCTACAGGTACTGAAGATGGCAGGTAATCAGATAGAATTTCCGACAGCGCTGGACGAGCTGAGACAGCTGAGACAGCTGGACCTGAGTGACAACCAACTGATTGATGTCTTTCCCCTGCAGATGCTGAATGAGCTGACGCGACTAAACCTCAGTGGCAATAGCCAACTACAGGCGGAACAAGTCCGATCCATTATTCAGAACAACCTGCGGCTGACGCATATTGGCGTTAGCCATATCGCCATGGGCGATTTGAGCTGGCTGCCGCCGGTCGGGCCGTTGGGGGAATATGACCTGCTTGAGTTAGACATCAGCTATACCGGTCAATTTTTTGATCTTGCTCCACTGAATCAATACCCAAAGCTGCAGGTACTCAAAGCGGCGGGTAATCAGATCGAGTACCTCCCAACATTTGAGGTACTGACACAGCTGAGCGTACTAGACCTGAGTGACAACCAGCTGGTGGATGTCTATCCCCTGCAGATGCTGAACGAGCTGACGCAACTCAATCTCAGTGGCAATCATCAATTACAGGCAGGGCAAGTACAAAGCATTATCCAAAATAACCCCGGGCTGACTCATATTGGCGTTAGCCATATTGCCATGGGTGACTTGAGCTGGTTACCACCGATGGGGCCGTCGGGTGAATATGACCTGGTTGAGTTAGACATCAGCGATACCGGCCAACTCATTGACCTTGGGCCACTGACTCAATACCCAAACCTACAGGTACTCAAAGCAGCGGGTAATCAGACCGAGTTACTGGCAGGGCTGGGCGAGCTGACTCAGCTGAGGGTGTTGAACCTGAGTGACAACCAACTGATTGATGTCTTCACCCTGCAGATGCTGGACAAGCTGATGCAGCTGAGCGTGCTGGATTTGAGCGACAACCAACTGATGGATGTTTACCCCCTGCAGATGCTGAACGAGCTGACGCAGCTCAATCTCAGTGGCAATAGCCAGTTACAGGCGCAACAAGTCCGATCCATTATTCAGAACAACCCACGGCTGACGCATATTGGTGTCGGTCATATTGCCATGGGCGATTTAAGCTGGCTGCCGCCGGTGGGGCCGTTGGGGGAATATGACCTGCTTGAGTTAGACATCAGCTATACCGGCCAACTGTTTGACCTTAGCCCACTGAATCAATACCCGAACCTACAGGTACTGAAGGTGGCAGGTAATCAAATAGAGTACCTCTCAACATTTGACGTACTGACACAGCTGAGCGTGCTGGACCTCAGTAACAACCAACTGATGGATGTCTACCCCCTGCAAATGTCGACTCAACTTACCTTTCTCGACTTACGAGGCAATAATCACTTGAGTTGTGAGCAGCTAGACGCTTTGGAAGCACAGTTACCTGAGACTATTTTAGTAAAACCAGAAAGCTGTATTTACCTGACACCACCAGATGTGTCGATATTGTCTCCGTATAGTATGGCGCTTTATTTCGAAACAGAGAGTGTTGATTTTCTTGCCGAGGCTTTTGATATCGAAGATGGTGAAATCAGTGGATTGGTGGAGTGGACATCGAGCCTGGATGGTTTATTAGGGTTTGGCTCCTCCATTAGTTTGTCTATAAGTGCAGGTGATCACATAATCACGGCCAAGGTGGTCGATAGCCATGGTAACGCAGCATCGACTTCAGTGAACCTCAACGTGCAGCCAAACTCTGTACCGCAGCTCGATATATATGCCGCTAATCATGGTGATATTTTTAATGAAGGCGATATTGTGCCATTGGCAGGTGAGGCTATTGATATTGAAGAAGGCAATATCAGTGAAAATATACAGTGGGCTTCTAGTCTTGACGGACTGTTAGGAACAGGGTCTTTTGTTCAGCCTCAGCTAAGTGTTGGCAGTCATACTATTACTGCGAGTATTACCGACAGTGTAAATGGGACGGCCGTAAAAACGGTGACAATTGTTATTAATGCTTTACCGACACTAACATTGCAGTCGCCCGCAAACGGTACGGTATTTATGCTGCAAGAAGCCGTTGAGTTCAAGGCCATAGCGAATGATTTGGAAGATGGTGTTATTAGTGAGAATATTCAATGGATATCGAATATCGATGGGGTATTAGGCACTGGTGAACTAGTGCAAATGATGTCGCTGGGAACCCACACAATCACCGCTAGTATTGCGGACAGTAATAATGGGACTCGCTCATTAACAACACAAATTGTCATAGAGCAGATTCAACTGGGAATAACTGTCTCAGGCAATGGTAAAAAAAGGAAAGCCACTTTAAGCTGGTCTGGCGCCAGGACGCCGGTCGATATATATCAGGACGGTGTAAAAGTGGGCGCGGCTGAGAGCAGTGGTATTACAAGCTATCGCTTTAAAAATCAGGCCTTATTTAAGGTTTGTGAAGCTGGTACTAATTACTGTTCTATAGAAATACTGGCGCAGTGAGCGATCGAAAGCTGGTTTGTATATAGCTCTCGAAACTTAAGCTGATAATTGCGAAAAAAAATGTCAGGTTTTTTTGTTGCCTCCCCCTACACTAGGGGAGAGGCAGGCTGGCTGTGGTTTTAGGGTTCTTCGACAGGGGAGCTTAGATTTTTTCTGATAGATTTGCGGGTACAGGCTATTTTTCGGAATCTGATAGCGCCTCAATCTCATCCATCACCTGCTCAAAGCGCCGAATCACCGCTGCGTACACCTCAGGCGAGGCCATATCGACACCGGCCTTTTTAAGAATGTCATAGGGGTAGTCAGAGCCACCAGCGCGCAGTACCGATAAATAAGTATCCCTTTCTTTATCGCCGCCGCTTTGCACTTTTTCCATTAAATAATACGCCGCTGAAATAGAGGTGGCGTATTGATAGACATAAAAGTTGCGGTAGAAGTGGGGGATGTAGGCCCATTCAACCGTGTATTTCTGGTCGATATGCATCACGCCTTCGCTGTGGCCGTAGTAGCGCTTTAAGAGGTCACCGTAGAGGGTGTTGAGCCGGTCGGCGGATAAGGCCTCGCCGTTTTCAACCCGCTGGTGAATGGCCAGTTCAAATTCGGCGAACTGGGTTTGACGAAAGAAGGTGCCGCGTAAACTTTGTAACTCTTGTAATAAATAAAATAATTTTTCTTCCTTGCTACTGGCATGGTCCTGCAAGTAATCCATCAGCAGGACTTCGTGGCTGGTCGAGGCGATTTCTGCAATAAAGGTGGCGTATTCCGCTTTCACAAAGGGTTGGGCTTGATTGGCCAGCAAAGAGTGCATGGCGTGGCCCCACTCGTGAGCGTAGGTCGACAGCGACTCAAAATTATCATTGTGATTGAGCAGTAAATAGGGGTGCACATCGTAGGCCGCGCCCATCATATAGGCACCGCTGCGCTTGCCCTCCTTGGGATAGACGTGCACCCAGTCCTGCATGGCGGCTTGTTGTTGAATGTGTTGGTAGTCCTCACCCAGGGGAGCCAGAGCCAGCGTCAGCAATTGCTGGGAGGCTTCGACGGTGTAGGGCTTGTCGATGGCGCTAACGGCTGGGTATACGTCGTAGTAGCCGGGGTCTTCAACACCCATCAGTTTGGCGCGCAGGGCCAGATAGCGGTGCAGTGAACTGAGGTTGTCATTGACCGTGGAAACCAGAGATAAATAGACCTGCTTGGGAATATTATTAGCCGCTAGGGCACGTTCAAGCGCCGAAGGATAATTGCGAGCCTTGGCTTCAAAGATGTGGGCTTTTATTTGACCCTCCAGTGTTACTGCGAGGGTTTGCGCGTAATTCTGATAGCTGCTGAAAAAGGTATTAAACACCTCTTTGCGCAGCTCGCGGCTCGGATTACTGCGGTAGCGGGTATAGGCGGCTGGGTTTAAGGTAATACTTTCGCCACTGGGCAGGGTGAGCTTAGACCAGGGGATTTCCGCATTGGTGAGTACACTGTAAGTTTCTGCGGCCGTGGCGAGGGGGCTGCCAGCTGCTGCCATGAGCTTTTCTTCGCTTTCAGAAAGCACATGGGGTGACTGGCGGAGAATATTGCGAATAAAAAATGCGTAATCTTGCAGGGAATCTTTTCGGTTAGCGGTGCTGCTAGTATTAATAAACTTTTCCAGGCGCTGTCTGCCGACGGCGAGTAGCTCCGGAGCAATAAAGCTGCTGCTTTCCTGGTAGCGGGTCATTAAATTGCCGATCAAGGTATGTTGCTCACGGCTTTGTGAATTACCGAGGTCGGTGTCTTTCTTCAGGAAACTGTAGGTATAAAGCCGTGCCAGGCTACGGTAGATTTCGCTATTAAGCGTCAGGCAGCGGGCCAGGCGTTTGGCACTACTGCCGAGTTTGCCGCGACAGGCTTCGAGGCGGGTGAATTGCTCGGGAATTTCCGCTTTCTCTGCTTCCCAGCTGGTGACGTCGGCATAGAGCGCTGTTAAATCCCAGACACCCGGTTCTGCGGCTGCCGCTATTAACTCGAGAGTTTCCGGCTCGGCTGTTGCTGCCAGTGCCGATACACTAAAGTTGAGTGTTAGAGCCAGTGTGAAATGTAGTAGAAGCTTCGGTATTTTGAGGCTCAATAAGGGCTTTGCAGTCGTGGGCATAGTGTCTGGCTCTCGTCTTATTATTCTTTTGGCCTTAGGTTTTTTTAGCGGCTGTCTGCTCAATATCTTCAATCAGACAATGCAGTACACCATCGCTGAGTGTCACCGCCACGGCGTCGTTTTTGGCGGTGTTTGAAATATGGCTGATCACTTGCCCGCGCTTATTCTGCACAATGGCATAACCTCTTTCGAGGGTGTTTAAAGGGCTAATCGCCTGTAGCAGTGCGACGGCTGAGCTTAGCCCCTGACGTCTATTATCCAATGTCTTGCTGATACTGGCGTGCAGTCGCTCTTCGAGATAGTCCACTTGCATTGTCAATTTTGAAAGCCGCAACTGGGGTGTCTGCCCCTGGTGTCGGGTTTGGGCTTGCTGCAGGCGAGCCTGCAATTGCTGGAGGCAACGTTCCATCGCTTTGTGTAGACGGATTTCGAGATTGTCGAGGTGCTGGCTGTGGGTGTTAATAATATCGGCGGGGTGACGTAATCGTTTGCGCAGGGCGTTCAGTTGTTGGGTGGCGTTGAGTAAAGTAAGCCGGGCTTGCTGGCGAAACCAGTTGTCATAGGCCTGCAGATTTTGCCCTAATTCATCGCCGTCGGGGCTAGCCATTTCCGCCGCCGCTGAGGGTGTGGGTGCTCGCGCATCGGCGATAAAGTCGGCAATGGTGGTATCGGTTTCATGGCCGACGCCGCTGATAATTGGGATCTTGCTGGCGGTGATAGCTCGCGCCACGGCCTCTTCGTTAAACGACCACAGGTCCTCGATTGAGCCGCCACCGCGAGCGACAAGGAGTAGATCACATTCACTGTGCCGGTTGGCCTCTTGTATGGCGCCGACAATTTCGCCGGCGCTGGCATTACCCTGTACGGCACAAGGATAGACAGTCACCGGCAGCAGGGGAAAGCGGCGCTCCAGTACGTGCAGTATGTCGCGCAGTGCGGCGCCCGTGGGTGAGGTGATCACGCCCAGGTGCTGAGGAAATAGGGGTAACGCTTTCTTACGCTCGGCGGCAAACAGCCCCTGTTCGGCGAGCTTGTCTTTTAAGAGTTCAAAGCGGCGTTGTAATTCGCCAATGCCGGCCGGTTCAATATGCTCGGCAATGAGCTGATAGTCGCCACGGTTTTCGTAAAGCCCGACGCGACCGCGAAGTAAAATCTGCTGGCCATTTTCAAGTTTGAACTTAACCCCGCGATTGCGATTGCGAAACATCGCGCAGCGAATCTGCGCCTTGTCGTCTTTCAGGGTGAAATACCAGTGCCCCGAGGCAGGCCGGGAAAGATTGCTGACCTCGCCATCGACCCACAGCAGGGAGAGATGGGTCTCCAGTAATTGCCGGGCGCGCCGGTTGAGCTGACTGACACTAAAAATCTGCTTTTCAGGCGGGTTGGCAGTGGGCGATGTGACGCTGGCAGTGAGGCTATTTTCCATGGCTGGATTGTAAATAAAAGGCCGGTCTTTGTAGAGGGATGTCGCGGCGTATTTTTAAAATAGTGCCATGCGGCGAATTAAGCAGGGTGTGAGAGGCAAATTTTCGTGCCCCTAGAGTAAGCAGACCTTGTTCAGGCTTACCAATAGGGCCCTGGGGTGGAGTGTCGATACCTGCATTGTTAATGGATAGCGTCTTTCCGACACTGCTGGGTGGTGTGCGCAAAAAGCCTTGGGCTGTGCCGTGTGTGTTGCCCCGGTTTATACCGATGGGGCTTGTTTGCCGGTGAGAGAGGTCGAGCCGGGGGGGATTAGCTCCGGCTTTTTTCAGGGCTCTTTTCTGCGTTCGGCAGGGGGCGAAGGGGTCTGCCAGTTTTTATGAGCAGGAGTATGCCGCTCGCCAGGCCGGTCAATATCAGGGCCATAGCGGTACCCAGCTGCTGGGCGACAGGCTCGGGAAAGCGCAGGAAAAACCCGGCGCTGAGCATCAGCAGGGATAGCGCGAGGGCGGCTTTTAAGTGCCTTGCGCTGCGCTGCTCATCGCCACGCTGTAAACAAAACACCAGGGCAAGCAGGTTGGTGGCGATAAAGCTGAACAGGGCCGATAGGCCGAGCATAACACTGGCGAAGGCGGACAAAGACAGCGCCAGGGGTAGGCCCCAAACAGTCGCGGCCCAGACATCATTAGTCCAGTTTCTGCCACCGCGGCGGGCCAGCCAGATATTAATGCCACTGGCCGCTATGATGCTTAGTGCAAGGCCCAGCAATCCATAAACCACGGGTACCCACAGGCTGCCAAAGTGGCCGAAATGTAAGCGATAGACGGAATAGACGGCTTGCCGTCCCAAGGGCCCATCGGCCAGACCCTGAGTGTTGAGGTACTGCCCGTCGGCTGTGTAGCGATACATCTCGGCGTAAATCAGTCGGCCCGGCAGGGTGGCAGCTATTTCGACAAATTGCTGCGCTGTGCCGAGTTTTTGGGCGACGATGAAAATCGGTTTGGCCTGTGGGAAACGCTGTTGTTGAGTGTCTAAAATACGCGCTATATCCAGGGCGACCACTGGCGCGTCAAGCACGGGGTCGGCACCGTAGATGTCCTCAATGAGGGCCTGTCGGTCACCCCCATAAAATACTGCGGCGCTGACAAATAACAAGGGTCCTAAGAGGCCGAAGAAGGCACCGGTAATACCTATCATCAGGTGGAAGGGCAGGCCCCAGACGGAGAGTCGATTGTGAATGTCTGCCTGTTCGAGGCGGCGGGTGCCACCGAGGCGCAGGCTGAACGCGTCCTTGAAAATGCGCGGGTGGGCGACGATGCCGCTAATAATCAGGGCCAGTAGCAGGGCGCCTAGAATACCGGTGATGAGCAGGCCGAAAGTGTGGGGCAGGTGCAAATAATAGTGCAGTTTTCGCAGCATGTGGGTCCAGCCTTCGACCACCGGTTCGCCGAGTGAGCCATCGGCCTGTAAATACCATTCCTTCTGGTTGCCGGAGACATGCATGCGTGGCTGACTGTCGCTGGGAAGAACAACATACAGGCTGTCGGCAAACTGCCCCGTGCGTTGGCGGTAGCCCTCTATGGCGGTGGTGATGGTTTGCCCGTCGTAGTGGCTGAATTCTGCCACCAGGGGTTGTTCCCAGCGTTCAAAATAGTCGGCAAAAACGGCCAAGGTGCCGCTTAAGCAAATCAGGTACATCAGTCCGCCGGCGCATAAACCAATAATCGAGTGGGCGTCCAGGGATGACTTTAGCTGTGCCGGTGAGATGAACGATTTCATAGGAATAAATAGGCGCCAGACGCCCCGCAGATGGAGAGTAGGAACACACTGTTACGCGCCAATTTCGCGCTGCTACAAACCCAGTAGATGATGAAAGCAATGAGGAAGGGGTAGACCAGTGCAGCCACGACCAATTGTTCATCGCGAGCAATGGGTAGCAGGCCGGTAAGGGCAATTGTCGCCAGGCAAGCTGTCAGTAAAGTGAGAGGGCCGGCGACGACAAAGGTTGCCAGTTTATGCGTGAGGGAGGTGTCGGAGAAACGCTCGGGCAAGCGGGGGGCTGTTGCTTTTACTGTGCGAAATTCAAGCCGGCAGGCAATGACAAGACAGGCCGTGAGCGTCAATGAGAGAAGTACATAAATGACGGCAAATTCGATGCCGACTCGGCGAGCCCAGAGCTTGATGGCCGCCAGTAACAATAGACCGGCGAGTGGCATGAGCAGTCGGTATCTGAACGCTGGCTTCCGCCAGCCTGTGCGCAGGGCCAGAATGGCCCCGCCACAGAGGAGTAGGGGGAGTGAGGATAAAAGGAGATTCATCAGTATTAAGGCTGCTCTTAGAATTTATAACGGATTCGACCGACGGCAGTGCGTTCCCTGCCAACCCAGCAATCGCCACGCGCCAGGCACGTCGAGAAATACTCTTCATCGCTAATGTTTTGTACGTTCAGTGCAAAATCCCAGCGTCTGGTTTCGTAGCCAATCATCAAGTCGCCGAGGGTGTAGGACGGTGTTTTCAGAGTATCTGCACCGCCATAACTTGCGCCGACATGGCGTATGCCCGCCGCCATCTTAAAACCCTGCCAGTACTGCAGGGGTCGGTAGCTTATCCAGGTCGAGGCCTGTTTTTCCGCTACGCTGGCAAGCTGATAGCCGTCGGCACTTTCGGTGTCGAGTTTACTGATATTCAGCTCAAGGGTGATATCGCCAAAATTGAGAAACCCCTCAAGCTCGAGACCTTTAATGGTGGCTTCACCACGTTGTTGTTCAAAACTGCCCGGTAGCGCCAGGGGGTCGGGCAGCTTGCTTTGTTCGATATCAAAGTAAGCCAGGGTAATGATACCGGGAAATTGAATCGGCTCATATTTAATACCGACTTCTGTTTGTTTGCCCTCCTGGGGATCGAGCGCCTGACCCTTGCCGTTATCGCCAATCACCGGCTCAAATGACTCGGCATAACTCACGTAGGCGGATATTCCATTATCAAAATGATAGAGAATGCCGACGCTGGTGCTGAGGGCATCATCATCTTGCTCATCGCTGGCGGTTTCGGTTTCCGTGTCGTCATAGCGCAAGCCGAGGGTGAAACGCCAGTTGTTAAGGCTGATTTCATCGCTGATATAAATGCCAATATCTTCGGATGTCGTTTCGGGCCGGTCGGTGTACAGGCTGTTGAGCAGGGCCTCGGGAGGGGCTGCGCCATACACAGGATTAAAGACATTGATCCAGGTGCTGTCATCGAAGGTAGAGGCGCCGAGTGCAAAGGCATAGTAGCCATCGTTATCGGTGGTGACATGCTGATAGGTGCCGCCCAATAGTAAGCGGTGCTCGAAATGAGCGCTCGTAAAGTCGGCGCGAAAGCGTAGGTCCGCGGCGATCTGTTCAGACTCTGCGTCGCTGCGATAGAAGCTGCGTGGCACGGTGCCATCTTTATACAGCGAACCATCGGGGTTGCGTACGTAGCGGTCGCCACCAATAAATGATGGCCAGGCCTGCTGATAATCTGCGGCGGCATCGGTGTAGCGGGTGGTGAGTTCGACACCCCAAATAGCATTAAATTGGTGGTCGGCCAGTAAGGTCGCCGAAAAGGTTTTTGCATCGTAGCGGTTAAAGTTGGGCTCGCCGAGATAGACGCCACTATCGATGCGCTTACCATTGGCCGCGGGGCTTAGGGTTCCCGCGATGGGGAGAAACTGTGTGGCCGTGTCACTGTCGGTTTCTGTGTAATTGAACAAAAGTGTCGCGCTGGTGGCGTCATCTGGCTGCCAGGTGAGGGATGGCGCGATGACTTTGCTTCTGTCATCAACGCGATCAACCTGGGTTTCACTATCGCGATAGACGCCAACAACGCGATAAAGCCACTGGCCGTCGTCGGTGAGAGGTCCCGTTGAATCAATGCCAATTTGTTCGCGACTAAAGGTGCCGCCCTCTACGACGACTTCGTGAGCCGCTTCAAGCTGTGGTCGCTTACTGACAACATTGACCAGGCCGCCGGGTGAACCCTTGCCGTAGAGTACCGACGCCGGGCCTTTGAGAATTTCGACCTGTTCCAAAGTGTAGATATCGGGGCGGGTATTGTTGTAATTGCCAAACAGCGATTGCAGGCTGTCCTGATATTGCGGTACATCTAAACCCCGCACCTTGACCCAGTCACCCCGCGTTGCAAAGCCATAGGTTTCGCCAATAACACCCGCAGTGTAAGTGAAGGTCTGATCCAGACCCAGGGCACCTTTGTCGATAATTTGTTGCTGGGTTTCTATCGACACGGAACGCGTGGTTTCCATGATTGGGGTGGCTGATTTGGTGGCGGAATAGCGCGTTAATGACCCAATGGTAAAGACTTCTTCCACGATGGTGTCTTGAACGTGTTCGGTAGCGGCGTGTAAGACCTGTCCGTGACAGATCAGTAGTAGCGATGGGAGTAAGCGGCTTTTTCTCATTACTAGATTGACCCTTGTGTGAGGCTTGAGTTCGAGATGTGAAGTGAGTGACAAATTAATCTTGCTTAAACGCGCTGAGTTTTTGATATTAAAAGCCGCCTAAAGCTCTCGCTGAGGGCTATTTCAGGGAGGGCTTTAGACCTTGAGCTTCTGACTTAAACTCAGGGGTTGTTTTTAGAACAGGCTTACGGCGCCAGTGTTATGACAGGGGGTGAAAAGTGGGCAGTCTATTTAGTGAGGGCCGTTTCTGGCTGGCTTGTCTCCGGGCATTCGCCCACGGCAGACCTGCACCCAGTCCATCGCCAGGGAGCGATAGACAACGCGTGCTTGAGTATCGGTGTCACAGCGCGTGGCCAGCAGATGTAAATGTTGGTAGGCCGCTTCTGCGTAGGTGTTTTCCTGCGTCAGGGCAAATTTTGACATCAGAAACAACAGCGATTGTTGCAGGGTCTCCAGAGTGGGGAGGGCTGTGCCGTTGGTCCTCTCCGTAGCCAAGGGTTCAGTCGCTGCACGGTCCGCTAGCTGCAGGCTATAGAAATCAGCCCGCAGTGGCCGTCGCCGCTTTTTGGCGGTAGGGGAGGTGAGCGCTAGCGCCTTGTTAAATGGAGATGTGTGAGGTCGTTTAATTTTTTTCTTCATTCTCGGTTTCCCTGCCAGTGAGTGTTGCTTGTAAAGATCGTCCTTGTGAGCTTGTCGCAAATGATAATGATAATGATTATTATTTAGATTTGAAGGTGTGTCAAGGTGGCTTGAGTATTTGAACAATGGATTAGCGCGCACAGGGCAGCGCCTGGCTCGATGACAATCGATACGTATATAGAGTGCTAAGACGCATTGCCGGGGGTGGATGCTGATTGAGAATAAGCAGAGACGCCCTTGGCATTGCTGCATAAACACGCCAGCCTTATATCGACCGAAGCGGTATTGCCAACAGGCCTAAGTGAGTTTACCCCGGGCATTGGGCACGATATAATGCGCTGCTTCCTCACTTCCACCGACCTTGGAATCAAGCTTTATGCTGCGAATTTCTCAGGAAGCACTGACCTTCGACGACGTTCTACTGATACCC
>ERZ1027208.171-NODE-171-length-32234-cov-46.845241_pt1 | contig 32234 bp, 33 predicted proteins | sample MGYA00520867_ERZ1027208 | MGnify/ENA primary metagenome ERZ1027208 (study PRJEB33311, sample SAMEA4378413) | marine metagenome | biome: Marine biome; feature: Fjord; material: Water | collected 2014-07-20T08:00:00Z/2014-07-... | depth 75 m ...
TATTATACGCTATCAATCTATTTTCTTTTAAGGTTTTATTGCAAATGAACCCGATAAAAACACCCGTTAAAATTAACATCCAATCTATTCAGCATTTAATGGAACCAGAAATGGCTCTTGTTGATAAAGAAATTTTGCAGCAACTATCATCTGATGTCGCCCTCATTAATCAAATTGGCTTTCATATTGTTAGCAGTGGCGGCAAGAGATTACGACCTATGCTCGTTGTCTTATCTGCCTGCGCTCTTGGCTATCAAGGGAGCGCGCATACAAAACTTGCTGCTGTTATTGAGTTTATTCACACTGCCACTCTATTACATGATGATGTCGTTGACGAATCTGACCTACGCCGCGGCAAAGAGACGGCTAACTCCATTTGGGGCAATGCTGCCAGTGTTTTGGTTGGTGACTTTCTCTACTCTCGCTCTTTTGAAATGATGGTTAGCACTAACGATGTGCGCGTTATGGATACCTTATCGCACAGTACCAATGCTGTAGCCGAAGGTGAGGTTTTGCAGCTGCTTAACATCAATAACCCCGACACCAATGAAGCACAATACTTTGAGGTTATCCGTAGGAAAACAGCAAAACTATTCGAAGCCGCCACCCAGTTAGGCGCTATCTTAACCCAGCAAAATAAAACAACCGAGGTAGCTTTGGCCGCTTATGGCTTGCACTTAGGTAATGCTTTTCAAATCATGGATGACTTACTCGACTACACATCTAGCGCTGAAGAACTTGGAAAAAACCCAGGTGATGACCTTGCAGAAGGCAAGCCAACCTTGCCCCTGATTCATGCCATGGCGTATGGAACCCAGCAACAAGCAGATTTTATCCGCCAAGCAATCAAACAAGGCGACCGAGGGGCTTACCATGAGGTCCTTAATATCATCAAATCTACTGGCTCTCTCGAGTACACCATCGCCTCTGCTGACAAAGAAGCCCAACAAGCAATTAGCGCACTATCTAACATCCCTGACAGCGATTATAAATCGGCTATGCAACAACTGGCCTTGTTCGCTATCCAGCGCAGTTATTAGTTATTGATCTCTGACTAAGCACGCATAGCTCGCTTAAAGTTGATATAATTATTCTTTTCAAAGAACAACCAGTATAGGCATTTTATGAGTTCAGAGCAGCATAATCAGTTTTTAACTGAGTGGGAAAGTCGTCAAGAAATCGCAGAATCCATGATCCCAATCATTGGGAAAATGTATCGTAGCACTGGTGTTATCCTTAAAATCTATGGCCGAACACTCATTAACGCTTCGCCCATTAGCTTATTAAAGCTCCATCGCTATGTGAGACAGTTTGAAACAACCGAGCTACCTATCCAGGACACCCTCACGGTGTTGCAAGCCCTTCAAAAAATGAAACTTGGTCCCATTCGCATTGACATTGGCATTCTTGCTGTACAATTTAAGCAAAATAATCATGACTTATCACTTGAGGATTTTCTTGCTGATAAACTAGGCGCTGGCATCCGACAAATTCAAGAGCAAGTTGACTCTAAACCTAAGGATGTTGTCCTATATGGGTTTGGCCGAATAGGCCGCTTACTGGCACGCTTACTTATTGAGCGTACTGGTTCGGGGAATAAAATGCGCCTACGCGCTATTGTCGTCCGAAAAGGCAGCGACAATGATTTAGAGAAACGTGCCAGCTTGCTGAGAAGAGACTCTGTTCACGGCTCATTCAAAGGCACCATTAAGGTTAACCCTGATAACAATACCATTATGGCCAACGGTAACTTAATTCAAGTTATTTATGCCAGCCACCCCAAAGAAATTGACTACACAAAGTATGGCATCCATGATGCATTAGTTGTAGACAACACAGGTATTCGCCGTGACAAAGCTCAGCTTAGCGAACACTTTCTAGCTAAGGGCGCAACAAAAGCCTTATTAACCGCCCCTGGAAAAGATGTAAAGAACATTGTCTTTGGTGTAAATACCAGTGATATCACACCAGAAGACACGGTTGTTTCGGCGGCCAGCTGCACAACAAATGCAATCACCCCAACACTTAAGGCCATTAATGATAAGTTTGGCATTATTAAGGGGCATGTTGAAACGGTTCATTCTTATACGAATGACCAGAATCTAATTGATAATTACCACAAAGGTGAACGCCGCGGCCGTGCTGCAGCACTTAATATGGTATTAACTGAAACAGGTGCTGCTAAAGCCGTATCAAAAGCTCTCCCTGAATTGGAGGGCAAGCTAACCGGCAATGCGATTCGCGTTCCAACCCCAAATGTTTCAATGGCCATCCTTAACTTAAGTCTTAAGAAGAGTACGGATAAACAAGCGCTAAATAGTTACTTACGAGAAGTCGCTTTACACTCATCAATGCGCGAACAAATTGACTACACCACGTCGACAGAAATTGTATCAACAGATTTAGTTGGCGCGCGCAAAGCATGCACCATAGACTCCACTGCAACCATTGCTACGGACGACTCTTGTGTGCTTTATCTTTGGTATGACAATGAGTTTGGTTACAGCTGCCAAGTTATTCGAGTGATGCAGAAGATGGCAGGCCTAGACTTTCCTTCCTTGCCAATAAAAGAATAAGCGTTTACTCACTACTCACTAAAAAGCCCGCATCTTGCGGGCTTTTTAGTCTTAACCATATCCGAGTCTTTAATGAGGACAGTTAGCCACCAAATGGTCAACCACAGATGGATCAGCTAGAGTCGATGTATCCCCTAACTCATCCACTTTATTTTCAGCTATTTTTCGCAAAATTCGCCGCATAATTTTACCCGACCGAGTTTTAGGCAAGCCAGGCGCCCATTGAATAATATCAGGTGACGCGATAGGTCCAATTTCTTTGCGGACATGTTGCACTAGCGCCCGCCTTAATTCTTCCGTTTCTTCAACGCCGTCCATCAATGTTACATAAGCATAAATGCCTTGGCCTTTAATATCATGCGGGTATCCAACAACTGCCGCCTCTGCAACAGCTTCATGTAAAACCAGTGCACTTTCAACCTCAGCCGTCCCCATTCTATGCCCAGAGACGTTAATAACATCATCAACACGGCCTGTAATCCAATAATGCCCGTCCTCATCTCTTCTTGCGCCATCACCTGGGAAGTATTGCCCAGGGTAGGTAGAAAAGTAGGTATCAATAAACCGTTGGTGATTGCCGTAAAGTGTACGAGCAATACCTGGCCATGGCCGTTTAATAACAAGAACACCCTCTGCAGGATTCCCTTTCACTTCCTGACCATCAGCATTCACTAGTCCCAGCTCGATTCCAAAAAATGGTTGCATAGCAGAACCCGGTTTAAGGTCCGTTGCCCCAGGTAATGGCGTAATCACAATACCGCCCGTTTCAGTTTGCCACCAGGTATCCACTATTGGGCATTGCCCTTTACCAACAACGTTGTAATACCATTCCCAGGCTTCTGGGTTGATGGGCTCACCAACACTGCCCAATATGCGCAAAGACTCCCGACTGGTTTTCGTGACCATGCCGTCGCCTTTTGCCATCAGTGCTCGAATAGCTGTTGGTGCCGTATAAAAAATATTAACCTTATGCTTATCAATAACTTGCCAAAATCTTGATGCATCAGGATACGTGGGGACACCTTCAAACATGAGCGTTTTAGCACCATTACACAGAGGGCCATACACAATGTATGAGTGGCCTGTCACCCACCCAACATCTGCAGTACACCAATATACATCGCCTTCATGGTAGTCAAAGACTTCTTTATGCGTCATGGCTGCTTGCAGCAAGTAGCCGCCCGTTGTATGCACAACCCCTTTAGGTTTACCTGTTGAGCCCGAGGTATAAAGGATAAACAAGGGGTCTTCCGCATCCATTTTCTCGGCTGGGCAGTCTGCTGACGCTACTTCAATCATTTCGTGATACCAACAATCTCGTTGATCATCCCAGTTAATATTCCCGCCCGTACGCTTAATGACAACCGTTGTATGTATGCTTGGACATTGCTCCAAGGCAATATCGGCATTTGCTTTAAGGGGAGTATTTTTTCCACCTCGTACACTTTCATCTGCCGTAATTAACACAGAGCACGTCGAGTCTTGGATGCGATCTTTTAGAGCATCTGCCGAAAAGCCTCCAAATACAATTGAATGGATAGCACCAATTCGGGCACAAGCCAACATCGCAACAGCCGCTTCAAGCACCATCGGCATATAGATACAAACTCGGTCACCTTTTACTACGCCACGGCTTTTTAAAGCATTAGCAAACCGGCACACTTCATTATGCAGCTCATTATAGGTGTAGGTTTTGTCAATCGATGGGTCATCGCCTTCCCAAATAATGGCAGCTTGATCGCCTCGTTTTTCCAAGTGCCTATCTAAGCAGTTATAGCTAACATTTAGCTGCCCGCCTTTAAACCAAGCAATATTACCTTTTGGAAAATCATACTCTAGCGTTGTACCCCAAGGCTTAAACCACGACACGAACTCGTTTGCCTTTTCGCTCCAAAAGCCATCAGTATCGTCAAGCGAGCGTTGATAGTCTGCTTCGTACTTTTCCTTATTAATGTGTGCGTAAGTTGCAACAGCAGCACTCACTGCATGCGTTTTTTGTTCTGACATCTGCCCTTCCTAAGTTAACTTGTTTTATTATATTGTTATAAACTTTTTAACGCCTAGTGCATAAATAAACCGCCATTTATATCTAATTCAGACCCTGTCACGTAGGCAGCTAAGTCACTAGCCAAGTATAATACACCATGCGCTACCTCCTCTGCTTGGCATAAACGCCCTACTGGAATACCGGCCTCAATTTTCTTTCTCACACCCTCTGCAATAGCCATCAACATTGATATTGAGACATACCCCGGCGACAAGGTGTTAAAGGTAACCCCTTGTCGCGCAACTTCTCTTGCTAGTGACTTTGTAAAACCATGCATACCCACCACCTTTGCAGCCGTGTAATTACACTGCCCAAATTGGCCCATCTGCCCATTCACTGATGAAATATTAATGATCCACTCAAACCCTCTATCAACCATCCCTTCAAACACTTGCCGCGTCATATTAAAAACACTGTTCAAATTGGTATCTATCACGGCATCCCAGCGTTCCGGTGTCATTTTTTTAAACGCGCCATCTTTAGTAATGCCTGCATTGTTGACTAATATATCAATCATTCCGACGTTATCTTCAACCCATTTGACGGCCTTTCCACACGCCTCAAAATCAGTGACTTGACAATGAACAATTTCTATCTTTAATCCGGCTTCTTTTTGCCTGAGTTGCCAAGCTTCTGCTTTCTCTTTATTTTGATAAGCCGCTACAACTTTATAACTATCCTGAAGTAACCTTACACAGATAGCCTCCCAATACCCCTGTTCCGCCTGTTACCAATGCAACTTTTTTTTCATCATCCCGCATCCTTGCCTAGTTTCGTCAGAACAAATCAATTTACCTAAAATACTGTCAAACACCGATTAACTTTGCAAGTACAAGCATCCCTAGTATTGATATGTGTCAAGCTCAGTACATAAAAACTTGTCACCCACAACTTTTTATCGGCACTCACCCAGCAACTTCTGGCCAAAGTTAGCGAATAGTCTCTTTATTCTTGATAATTTAAGCTAAACTTAGTGAAAGTTTGTTTTCATTCACAACGCAGAGGCTTTAAAATGCTTTTATCAACTAATCATCGGAAATTCACTCGTATGACGGCTGAGTGCAAGATGGAGTTTTCATTACCTGGCTCTAAAAAAACGAGCACTGGACATAGCCTTAACCTGAGTGCCGCAGGCATTCTTTTTCGAACTCATGAACAACTAACAGCAGGCTCTTCATTAGAAATTATTGTTAGCCCTGAGAACGCCTTAACCCCCCCCCTGAATGCACTGATTGAAATTATTCGAGTTGTACCGGTTGAAAATGATGAATATGAAGTTGCAGCAACGATCGAGGGCATTAAGGGCACCTAATTACAACACTAAATAACGAGATAAATTTGTACAGCATCACTAAAAACCTTAGCTTCTGCTATGGGCATAGACTCATGAATCACCCTGGGAAGTGCCGTCATTTACATGGGCACTCTGCGCGTATTGCTATTACGCTAGAAACTGAGCAACTCAATGAACAAGGCATGGTTTGTGACTTTTCTGACATTAAAGACTTTGCCGGCCAATGGATTAATGACACCTTAGACCATAACATGCTCTTATATAAAGATGACCCTGTCCTCTCCATGCTTCAAGCTGCAGGGGAACGTGTCATGGTAGTCAATGAGCACCCAACAGCTGAGTTCCTCGCTAAACTAATCTTCGAGCATGTTAAAAACGGAGGGTTCCCCGTCACAAAAGTATTAGTTTGGGAAACCGACAGCTCTAGTGCCAGTTACTCGGCTGCATAGTGCGTCAGCACGTTCGCCCGATTAACAAATCTTTTTGCTTGCAAATGCTTTGCGAGCAAAACTTCACTCGGTTCAACGCGCTCCTTCCTGTTCGCACACTGACGACTAAAGCACATCAAACTATTCGTACTCGCGTACTGGAAAGGGGGCCGTATACATACACCGTGTTGATTAACTCCCATTCATTCAACCCGGCCACCGTTTTAGATGTTCAGTTCAAATGCCGTATTTATCTTGATACCCAGTCTATTGAAGTCATCAGCATTGAAGGCTCCAATTCAGCAGCCTCGCCTCATCTCGCCTCACCTAAAGCTTGCCTTAACCACAAGTGGAGCATTAATTATTTATTGGAAAAGTGGATTATGTTGCAGTTTCAACTGTCTAATATTAAGCCACCCCGCCCTCAACTACTTCATGCCTAACGCGGCTTAACTCGTTTTTTTGCTTAACCTAAATACAACCGGTGCCAGCAATAATAGAGCCAGCAAATTAGGTATCGCCATCAATCCATTCAACACATCGGCCAAAAGCCACAAAAACTCCAAATCCATCATAGCGCCTACAGGAATAACCAGCACCCACAGGAAACGATACCAAGGGATCACCTTCACACCAAAAATATATTCCGCACAGCGTTCACCATAATAGCTCCAACCCAACAAGGTCGTCAGCGCAAAAATAGCCAAACCAAAACTCACGACATAGCCGCCATAGTTCGGCAATCCACGGCCAAATGCCAGCGCCGAGAGTGAAGCACCCGTCTCACCACTCACCCAACTACCCGTTAAGATAATAACTAATGCCGTCATCGTGCAGATGATAAGGGTATCTATAAACGTCCCTAGCATTGCAATTTGCCCTTGCCTAACGGGGCTATTCGTTTTTGCCGCTGCATGAGCAATCGGCGCAGTTCCAAGGCCAGCTTCATTTGAGAAAACCCCTCGTGCCACACCAAATCGAATAGCTGCCATTACCCCTGCACCAGCAAATCCTCCCGCAGCTGCTGTGCCTGAAAAAGCATCATGCACAATCAGCAAAAGAGCAGCAGGAACGCCTTCCCAGTATTGGATGATAATAAAACAAGCCGCTGATAGGTAGACCACCCCCATTAATGGCACCAACTTAGCTGCGACTGAGCCAATTCGCCGCACACCCCCAACTAATACCGCATACACCAGCACCGCCATGACTAGACCAGTCTGCCAAGCTGGCACACCTAACGTTGCTTTCAGCACATCGGCCACAGAGTTTGCTTGAATAGTGTTACCTATCCCAAAGGCAGCCACCGAGCCTAATAGTGCGAACAAAAAAGCCAACCACTGCCACTTCTCCCCTAGACCATTTTTAATATAATACATTGGCCCACCGACATAGGCGCCTTTCTCATCTTGTTCACGGTAGTTAACAGCTAAGACGGCCTCAGCATACTTTGTTGCCATTCCCACTAATGCCGTCACCCACATCCAAAAGATAGCACCAGGGCCGCCCAAAAATATGGCAGTTGCCACACCTGCTATATTACCCGTGCCAATGGTTGCTGCTAATGACGTCATTAAGGCATTAAAAGGGCTTATTTCCCCTTTCTCCAAATGGCTTACTTGCCTCCCTCGCCACAATAAAGAAAAAGCAAACGGTAACCGCCTTAGAGGTAAAAAAGCCAAACCTAGCATTAGATATAAGCCGGTTCCCAGCAGTAACGTTAGAACAACTGGCCCCCAGACAATCGCATCAGCTGCATTCAACCAGTGTATAAAAGTTTCCATTCGTTTTCTCAGTCATATATAGTGTTATTGTGTTTATTACAGCACAAATTCATGTATTCTACAGACCCATTTAAAAGGACTCGATATGAACGATAATAATGCCCCTTACGTTGTTTCTCTGACGAAAGAAGACGAAATTTACATCTGCCAGTGTGGCAAAACAAGCAATTCTCCTCTTTGTGACGGTAGCCACAAAGGGTCTGAAGGTCGTCCCCTTGCATACCAAGCTACTAAAGACGAAGACCTTTATGTGTGTGGCTGTGGAAAGTCCTCAAATATGCCTTGGTGCGATGGCAGTCATAAGTAGCACTCATTACTTAATGCCAAACTGTAAATACTGATGAGTCAACTAGATAATTTTTTAAATTCTGATGCTATTAGTGATGAGGCCATGTATGTTCCTGAAGCACATGGCTTTATCACTAGTCTAGTCATCCAGCCTGGTTCGCTAAGCATTGAGCAATGTCTAAGTGAAATCTTTGCCAACGACACCGTAGACCCTACTATTAAGCAAGCCGTTTGCGAGCTAAAAGAGGGCATAGAGAAAGCTTTGTTGAATGGCGAATTCCCTGACCTTATTGCAAGCGATGATGACAGTGGTGAAGATACCCTTGCCTTATGGGCTACCGGCTTTATGCAGGGTGTATTTCTTCAAGCGGAGTTATGGTTCGATACCTTTCCTGAGGAAGTGGCTGAATTAACATTACCCATTTTAAGCTGTTCAGAGTTACTCGACGATGACGAAATGAATGATATTTCAGGTGATGAAGATTTATTGGATGCCATGGCTGAGCAAATCCCAAACTGTGTTATCGATCTGTACCTTTTATTTAACGCTCCTAACGACAGTTAGCTTGCACTTTAAAAATGTGTCTTTACGTCACAAGTCATTGCTGAAAAGAGAATAGATTGAACGATTTTATTAAACAACCCACAGAAACCCTCTGGGTTAATGACTGTGAGATTACCTTATTAGGGACGGCTCACGTTTCAAAAAGCAGTGCTGATGCTGTTGCTTACCTACTAGAAAGCCAGCCATTTGATGCCGTTGCTATTGAACTGTGCCCCAGCCGATATAACACCCTTATAAACCCAGATAGCTTGGCTAAGATGGATTTATTTAGCGTTATCAAAAGTGGCAAGGCTGCCATGGTAACTGCTAGTTTAGCCTTAGGGGCTTTCCAACAAAAAATGGCAGACGAACTAGGCATTGAGCCTGGTGCTGAAATGAAAGTAGCGGCAACAATTGCTCAAGAAAAGCACCTTCCTGTTTTGCTGATTGACCGGGAAGTTGGCACAACCTTGAAGCGCGTTTATCGTAATGTTCCATGGTGGAAACGTTTAGAGCTTTTTTCTGGCTTACTAGGCAGTGTCATGTTTTCTGAAAAAGTCAGTGAAGATGAGATTGAAAAGTTAAAGGAAGGCGATGTTCTTGATGCCACTTTTTCACAGTTTGCTGAGTCGTCAAAAGAAATTTATGTGCCTCTCGTTCATGAACGAGATCAATATATGGCGCATCGTTTATTTAATGAGGCTCAATCTCTAAATAATAAGAAGATTTTAGCAGTTGTTGGTGCTGGGCATTTATCAGGCATAAAAAATTACCTTGAAACATCCCTTGTACAGGCGACACCACTCCATGATCTCGACAGCATTCCAGCCCCTAGCCGTTGGCCTAAACTTATTCCATGGGCTATTGTTGGTTTAATTTTAATTGGTTTTACCCTTGGCTTTAATCGTGCGCCTGAACTAGGTTGGCAACTACTGTTTGAATGGGTACTTATTAACGGCGTCCTTTCATCAGCCGGAGCACTTCTTGCCGGCGCGCACCCCTTAACCATTATCACCGCTTTTATTGCCGCCCCCATAACGTCCTTAAACCCAACCATTGGAGCTGGCATGGTCACTGCTGCTGTGGAAGCTTGGGTTAGAAAACCCCGTGTGGGTGATTTTTCTGCCCTGCGTCACGATACAGTAAAACTAAGCGGCTGGTGGAAAAACCGCGTTTCCCGGACATTACTTGTGTTCTTTTTTAGCACCATAGGCTCCGCTGCAGGAACCTATATTGCTGGGTTCAGAATTTTTGAGCAATTAACCTAGAAAAACCATAGTCTATTCTTCAATTAATTGCTGCACACTCCGGCGAATTGGGAGGCTTAACACTAAACTGGCACTGTCTATAATGGCCAGCAGTTCTTCACCAAATGTTAATTTGCCATTGTCATCCGCCCATATAATTTTCTCCTCAAAAAGCTTGTCAATATACCCTTTGAACAAGCTTTTTTCCGAAAACTCTGGCGAGTTAATATTATATAAGAGTGATAAGCGCCCAGCAGCTTGACCACTTATTTTTCCAAGTTGCCCTCTACTTAACTGGCCGGGACCATTTGCTTTTAAAACCAGCAGGGTTAAATAATAACGTTCTATGCTCATTAAGATACCCTTTGAAAGGTTTGTCATAGGCATAAAGCCTGCATCTGACAGTGACACCGAATCACCTTGCTGATCCAGCATCTTCTCTTCAACGAAACACTCAATGAACTTAGCCGTTACCCCTTTTATTTGACCAAGAGTCCAGTGCATAGATAACTCGTTCTTCAGGAATGGGTAAACTCGTTTAAACCAGTGGACCAGCTGCTTTTCCTGCAAGTTGGTATTACTTAAAAAACAGCATGCTAAAAAAGAAGGTAGCGCAAACAGGTGGATAATATTATTCCTAAAGTAAGTCATCAACCTGGCCTGATGAGGGTCAATGGTAATAATATCGCCTAAATTATTTAAACTTCGTTGAATTAAGCCAAACTTCTCACCATACACAATAATATCTTCGGCACTTTGGCTCGTCACCGTTACGTCCTTTGAGTACGGCACTTCTTTTAGCAGCCTAAGGTAAAGAGCTAATTGACTCTTCAGCTCTTCTTCTATCATGGCTTGCTTGGGTGTACTCAACAGACTCATGGCCAGTAAGCTAACAGCATTAACGTGAGTTGCCTTATTGATGCCAGCCATAATATCCTGACCTAACCGTGTCACAATCGTCGGCACCCAGTCTTGCTGTCCAGAATAGTCACTTTGCCGCCACTGCTCAGATTTTTTATCTAGCATTTTATCCAGAGAGATGGCCTCTCCAAAATTAACATGAACCTCACCAAAGTGTTGCTTGAGTGCTTTTATTGAACGTAGAACACCCATCACAGACTCAGTTTTTTTAGGCTTTCCAGTCAACTCATTTAGGTAAGTATCGCCTTCAATTAGCTTCTCATAAGCAAAGTTCACAGGGACAAAAACAACCGGCCGTTTATGTTCACGTAAATAACTGCGTACCGTCATTGCTAATAAACCTGGTTTCGCCTTAAGCCTGCGCCCCGTTCTGCTACGTCCTCCCTCTACAAAATACTCAACGGCAGTACCCTTGCTGGCCAAGTAGCCCATATAGGCTTCAAAAACAGCCCCATACAAAACATTTCCTTTAAAACTACGCCTTAAGAAGAACGCACCACAACGCCTAATCCATGGCCCTGCAATCGGTATATTTAAATTGATACCTGCTGCCACATGGGGAGTTGCTAACCCTTTTTCGAACAAAACATACGATAAAACCAAATAATCCATATGACTTTGATGACTGGGCACGTAAACAATTTGGTACTCACGTGATAAGCGTTCAATTCGTTCAAAGTGGTGCAGCACAATGCCATCGTAAAGCTTATTCCATAAACGACTTAACAGTTTCTCCAGCACCATAATGGCTCGCACATTCACCACCGCAGCAATTTCTTTAGCGTAGGCCTGAACTTGTTTATCAGCTTGGGCTGGTGATATTTTTTTAACTTTTACTTCACGCTCAATAGCACGCTGAACCAAAGGCTGTTGTGCTAGCTCCTTGGCTATTGTCTTAACAGAAGGCTGATCTGGCCCAATAGTTGCCAACCGTGTTCGGGCAAAGTGCAAACGCAATACCCGTGTTAGCTTTCGTGTTAAAAATGCGCTGCTTTGCCCATTTGAGCTCATTAACATATCTTTTAATGAGACCGGTTCACTATAACGAATCAGCGTTTTTCGCCCATTAAATAGAAGTGATAAAAAACGAGATAATCTTGTTGACGCGACCCCTTCATCTGTAAATAAGACACTTAATAAGCCATCAGATTTAACGGGTGAGCGCCCCCAGAACACAGAGACAGGCACAATTAATATATCATCGTCTTGATCGAGACTGACGGCTTTAATAAGCCTAGCTAAACGTTCGGGTGAAGGGTCGTAATAATTATCTTTCACTCGGTTTAGAGAAAAGACTGCCGTTTCTTCTTCTCCACTTTTCCACTCTAACCCCGCTGATGGCAAGGGCAAGTTTAAATCATGGCATGTTTTCTCTAACACCGCTTGCTTTGAACTAACGTCACTGTGCATCACATAACACAATTTTTTGCCGGCCAAACTTTCAAACCGTTTGCTGTCGGTAGGGAGTACGTTTACGTTCACCCAAAGAGGTAAAAGGTGTCGCATGAAGAGTGAGCTACTCATTATTCGAGCCTGCTTTTGTTGCACGAAAGATCATTGGTGCTTCATGCTTTTTTGGCACTTCATGGTCTTCTGCTTGGGTTAAGCCATCAAAGTCAAAAAGGTTTCTATCTAATAATTGTGAGGGTCGTACGTTTTTCAAGCTGCTAAAGATAGTTTCTACTCGCCCAGGAAACTGCTTATCCCATTCGGTCAGCATTTGTTTCATTTTAACACGCTGTAAACTGTCTTGGCTGCCACATAAATTACATGGAATAATTGGGTAGCCTTTGACCTGTGAAAACTCAGCAATATCTTTTTCCCGTGAATAGGCTAACGGCCTAATAACAATGTGTTTGCCATTATCACTTTTTAATTTTGCAGGCATTGCTTTTAACTGCCCACCATAAAACATATTCAAAAAGAATGTTTCAACGATATCATCACGGTGGTGCCCCAAGGCAATTTTATTGTAGCCATGCTCTTCTGCATAAGCATATAAAGCCCCTCGTCGCATTCTAGAGCACAAGCCACAAGTCGTTTTTCCTTCCTCAACCACTCGGGTCACTACGCTATAGGTATCTTGCTCAATAACATGGTACGGCACATTAATGGACGATAAATACTCTGGCAAAACATCTTCGGGAAAACCTGGTTGCTTTTGATCCAAGTTAACGGCCAATATATCAAAATTAATCGGCGCACTTTGCTTGAGGTTAAGCAGAATATCCAGCATGGTGTACGAGTCTTTTCCACCCGATAAACACACCATAATTCGGTCGCCATCCTCAATCATTTTATAGTCCGAGATAGCTTGCCCCATTTCGCGACGTAACCGCTTTTGAAGTTTATTAAACCGAATTTTCTCTTTGTCTATTTTAGTCATCCTCATATTTTAACAGAGAACGCCCAACGACTTATATTTGATGAAGTTTAGTAAACAAGGTGCTATAACAAAGGATCTATCAAAAAGGAGTTTTTGTCATGCCAAGCATTAGCACTAAAAGCAGAGCAATGGGTGCAGTAATGGGCGCTTATATCGGTGACGCACTCGGGCTGGGCCCACATTGGTATTACAACCTTGACGAGCAACGGCGTGACTATGGTGACTGGATAGACGGTTACACAACACCACAAGAAAATCGTTACCATGGCGGCATGAAAGCAGGACAGGCATCACAATCTGGCATTATATTATCATTATTAATTGACACTCTATTAAGCGATTGTTGTTACCAAGAAAGCCATTTTTGTGACCGTTTGGATACAGACTTATTCCCCTTACTTGATGGCACGCCATCAACTGGACCTGGCGGATTTACTAGCCAGTCTATTCGTGAAGCATGGGCAAAACGCACCCAGCAAAACTTACCTTGGGGACAAGTCGCTGGCTATACGGATAATACCGAAGCTGCTGAGCGCACACTGGCCCTTGCTGTTCTATACGCCAAACAGCCCAAACAACTGGCAACCACCATCGCCAGCAATACGCGTTTAACACAATGTGACGAAACCATTAATGCCATGACCGTTGCTTATGGCGCTGTATTAGGCATGCTAATACAAGGGCATAAGCTTGATGAGGAACTATCGGGCAAACTGATGGCCCTTGTCGCTGACCATGAGCTACCCTTCCATGCCATGACCATTCCAGGTAGCCAAGCCTCGGAAGTAGGAACATTTGCCTCTCCCGACGCACTAATTACCCCTTCGTGCATCGCACAAGCGGCTAAAGAAGACCTTATTCAACCAGCATGGAAAGTCTCGATTGTGTATGGCATGCCTTGCGCGGTATATCATCAATTTCCTGCTTGTTACTACTTAGCAAGCCGCTATTCCAATGACTTTGAATCGGCTGTTTTACATGCCATTAATGGTGGTGGACAAAATATGGCACGCGCCATGCTAACAGGCGCACTCGTCGGTGCTCAAGTTGGGTTTGAAGGTATTCCTTCACGTTTTATAGACGGTTTAGAGAATGCTCCGTTATTACTCAAGCGAGCCGAAGCACTGGCTGACTTAATAAAGTAGCCACGGGGTTATTCAAGGTATTACCGTGAATATAAATTATTTAATTTAAATAGGATCGCAACACACATGCCCCTAGCAAATGCAAAAAGCTGGTCTCCTTACCTTGATGACGAACTCACAAAACCCTATATGCGGGTACTGAAAGAGTTTCTGCGCATTAAAAAAAACGACAATGTCATTATTTACCCCCACTCCTCACATTGGTTTCACGCACTTGAGGCAACACCCTTAGATAAAGTGAAAGTCGTTATTATTGGTCAAGACCCTTACCATCAAGCCCATCAAGCTCACGGCTTATGCTTTTCTGTGCAACCTGGTATAAAAGTTCCACCGTCCTTAGTCAATATTTTCAAAGAACTCGATACCGACTTAGGCCTTCATGAGCACCCTCAACATGGTTGCTTGGAAAGCTGGGCAAAACAGGGGGTCCTCTTATTAAATAGTGTCCTCACGGTTGAGGATTCAACACCTAACGCTCACCAAGGAAAGGGCTGGGAATTATTTACTGATAAGGTGATACAAACGGTTGCCGAGCAGAACAAGCACGTCGTTTTTTTACTGTGGGGAGCCTATGCACAAAAAAAAGGAGCGTTTATCGACACCTCGCGTCATTGTGTGCTCAAAGCCCCTCACCCTTCGCCACTGTCGGCTTATCGTGGTTTTTTAGGTTGCCAACACTTTAGCAAAGCAAATGCCTACCTAGAGGAACACCATAAAACCCCTATCCATTGGGCTTTACCGATTCTTTGCTCCCCACCTTAACGATTCAACTCCTTTAACTAAGTACGCTTAGCCATCGTCAAACCCCTGTCCCACCCAAACCACAGTAGCCTGAAGGGTTCTTTGCCAGATACTGTTGATGGTACGACTCAGCATAATAAAACCGTGGCATAGGGAGAATTTCTGTGGTGATTGCTGGGTAACTTTGACTCGTTAACCTTTTTTGGTAGGCATTTTTCGTCTGTTCAGCTAAGCTAGTTTCTTCTATATTGGAACAATAGACCCCCGAACGGTATTGAGTGCCCTTATCATTACCCTGCTGCATACCTTGTGTTGGATTATGAGAGTCCCAAAAGACCGCCAATAAGTCTTCATACGATATTATCAAAGGATCATAAGCCACCAACACCACTTCATTATGCCCTGTTTGGCCCGAACACACTTCTTCGTACGTTGGGTTAGGTGTAAAACCAGCCGCATAACCAACTGCTGTCGAATACACACCCTCTAATAACCAAAACTTACGCTCTGCCCCCCAAAAACAACCCAAACCAAAAAGTGCCGTTTGAACACCATCTGGAAAGGGTGCTTGCAATGGTGTTTGCTTAACGGCATGAGCACTAGGAACAAGCATCGACTCATTACGCCCAGCAAGGGCCTGCTCTTTAGTCGGTAACGCTGCTTTATCTAAAAACATATCATCCTCTTTCTATTTAATAATTCGCTCAAAACCACATACATCAACACTCGGTTTAACAAAGCCTTCATTATCCCATTAGTGCTGAAGGGGTTAAACTTTTAGGCCATCACGTGTACTCTCTACCTTTAAAGCATAAGCTTATCAAACCAATCGCCAACAGACCATGAACAACATTTTTGACAACATCCCCCTTGACTTAAACCATGAAGTCTTCGAAAACATTATCGCCAAACAACCCATAAAAATCGAACGTATTATTTCTAAAGGGCACTCATCTCCGCCCTCTGGTTGGTATGAGCAACCTCAGCAAGAGTGGGTTTTACTGCTAAAAGGGGCAGCAATAATAGATTTTAATCATCAACCAGCCGTCCACCTACAAGAAGGCGACTACCTAACGATCAACGCACACCAAAAACACAAAGTTAGCTGGACGGCACCAAACATAGAAACAATTTGGCTAGCCGTTCATTTTTAAAGCACCGTTAGAAATTAGCTCTCTTTTATTTCTGGCGTGTATAAATCCGAAAAGAAACGACTCGGCTGAATATTTTTGCTTTCAATTAATGTTTCGGCCACGGCTTTAACCATCGGGAATGAACCGGCACAATAAACATCCCATTGCGACATATTCTCAGGCATTATTTTTTGGATAACATCCGTGACCAAGCCCGTGTGCCCGTCCCAATCTTCTTGGTCTGATAAGGCTGGAATAAAGTGAAATCGACTGTTCTTTTCTGCCAGCTGATGCATAAAGTCAGGCTCCAATAACTCATCCGCTTCTCTTGCACCTAAAAAGTAATAGATATCACGTTTAGCTAACTGCTTTGTTTCATCCAGATAATGGATCATCGAGCGAATATAACTGGCCCCCGAGGCACCAGCGACAAAAATGATATTGTGTTCACTGCCCTCTTGTAAAAAAGCTGTGCCTAAGGGCATATTAAAGTGTAGTGAGTCACCCACCTCTAAAGAAAACAAGTAAGAGGAGCCCGCACCAGTAACATCTTCTTTAATAAGCAACTCAATCTCGCCTGCCCTATTCGGTGACGAAGCGATGGAGTAATAGGATTGTTTTTTTGTATTTGGCACTGATAAGGCAATATATTGCCCTGCTTTAAAAGCAACAGACTGAGGCTCAAGCAGCTTGATTCTTAGCAATAAGATGCCTTTACTGATCACCTCTGATAAAACCACTTCCCCTGTACATAACGCACCCATCTGAAACTCCAAAAATTAAAATCACCTTATACTACACTTGAAAACTAACCACCACTAGATTAGTTAACTCTTATTGTCACCCGCCTGCCTAAAGAAGGGCTAATTGTCATAAAAACACCCTATTTACCCATCCAAACACCTGCACTCATACTTAATAGCCCATGAGTAATTGAATAAATAGTTTAATAAAAACTCAATCTAAAACAAGCAATTGCCTGTTCAAGGTTGTGCTAGTACACTAAAGTACAATAAGTTGCGTTTATGGAAAATAGCTATGAAACTTGCACCTTCACTAGACATGCGGCTCCTCATCCTCTGCTTGCTCGTTATTAGCACTGGCTTTAATTCGAACGTCAACCCTGCTGAACCGCAGCGTATCTCCCCCTCTTCTAGCAAAAATATAGCCTATATTGTGTCAGACATGAGGATTCCATTTTGGTCCCTGATGGCTAAAGGCCTGCAAGACAAGGCCAAGTTATTGGGCTATACCGTCACCATGTACAGTTCTAACAATGATGCTAAACGCGAGTTAGAGAACACTTTTCTTGCTATCCAACAAAACGTCGCAGGTATTATTATTTCACCAACGTCATCGTTAACCGCGGTTACGCTTATTAAGCTCGCCAAAAAAGCCAATATCCCTGTTGTTATCTCTGATATTGGGGTTAACAGTAATGACTACGTTTCCTACATCTCATCAGATAACAAAAATGGTGCTTATCAACTTGGCAAACTTCTTGGCAAGAAAATGCTAGAACATGGCTGGGCTAAGGGCAGTGTTGGCATTATTGCTATCCCCCAAAAAAGAGCTAATGGCCGAGCTCGAACAACTGGCTTTATGCAAGCGATTAACGAAGACGACATCAAGGCCGCAGGTATTTCACAGCAGGCCTCTTTTTCTTATCAAGAAACTTACGATTTCAGCATGGCATTTATCACCCAGAATCCCAATCTTCGTGCCATATGGCTGCAAGGCTCTAATAGATACCAAGCCGCGTGCGATGCTATTGTAGATGCAGACAAACAGGGTGAAATATTATTGGTTAGTTTTGATGCTGAACCTATATTTCTTAAGCTTATTCCTCAAGGCATACTGGCTGGGTCTGCCATGCAACAGCCCTACTTAATGGGCAAAAATGCTATGAGTGCTATGGAGAGTCACCTGCTGGGTCAAGCCCTCAAAAAGGAAGTAAAAGTCCCTGTCCTTGTCATATCTGCAGACAATATGGATAGGCACATAGGCACCATAAAAAGAAATGTTTTCGGCGTGGACGCTATACTTAAAGAATGAGAATAATGAAGGCTAAGCCCACCCTATACACCATTTTAGGGCTTGTTATTGCGATAACAATTACCTCCGTAATGGGCCTGTTTGCCACATACCGTTACCTAACAACAAAAAGTCAGTTTATCAGCGAAATACATAGTAGCTCAGAGTCGAGCGCTATTGCATTAAGACGTAATATTACTGACTTAATATCGGCTTATGCCGTCCAGGAATACGAGAAACTTGTAACAACAGAAATCGAACGTCGCAACTACTTTGCTATTATTATTGAAGACTATAATATGGGAAAGTTACTCGGAGAAGCCTCCTTTGTTAGTGGCAAAATTCGAGATAAAAGCGGGGGTGTTATTGATTATGATTCAGCTAACCAAGAGCAAAAAAAACAACTTGAAGAGAGCTACTACATAGATAGCTACGACATTACTGGCCCAACAATGGAGAAAATAGGCACCATTACTATTTACACCTCTAGTCGTTTATTGAAACTTAAGCTTAACAGCATTGTCAAAGATACCTTTACCCAAACTGTTCTCATCACCTTACTCATGGTAATAATGATGATGATTTCAATCAGGCACTTCATCACTCGCCCACTGTCCAGAATCATAGCGACGATAACGCATACTGATGCTGATGGCATCCCTACACAAAAAGTCCCTGATCATTATTCTCAAGAGATCTCTTTTCTTACCCGTTCAATGAATACAGTGGCCACAGAAGTGAAAGGGTCTAGACTCGAATTGCAGGAGAAAAATAAAAAAATCCTCCTATCCTCCCGAGTTTTTAGTAATAGCCAAGGAGGTATTATTATTACGGGAGTGGATAAAAAAATCATCGACGTTAACCCAGCTCTTTGTGAGATGGCGGGGTATACCCGGGATGAACTTATTGGTAAACCTGCTCGTTCACTACACTCCGGCAATGAGTCTTCTGACTTTTATACTGACATGTGGAAGCAAATGGGTAAACATGGTCGCTGGCAAGGTGAAGTATGGAACCGTAAAAAAAATAACGAGCTGTATGCTACCCTACTCAGTATTTCTGTTATTAAAGATGAATTTAACCGTGTGACTAATTACATTGGTAGCTTCACCGACATTACTGAGAATAAGCAGCAACGAGAAAAACTAAACTTTTTAGCTCACTATGATGCATTAACTAAATTACCCAACCGCACTTTATTCATTGACCGTTTCCATCAAGCCATCGCTCATAGTAAGCGCAGCGACAGCATGCTGGCTGTTTGCTTCCTGGATTTAGATAATTTTAAAGATATCAATGATAATTATGGCCACGACGTCGGTGACAAATTACTAATCGAAGTGGCTAACCGCATAACTAATTGTACTCGAGAAGAGGACACGACCTCTCGTCAAGGTGGGGATGAGTTCGCAATTCTCCTTGGTGATATTAAGTCCTACGCTCAATGCGAACAAAGCTTGGGACGCATTCACCATTCACTTGCTCAACCTTATACCATTAATGGTCACACCCTCAAAGTAACCGCATCAAGTGGCATTACCTTATACCCAGAGGATAGGGGTGATGTTGATACATTACTTCGTCATGCTGACCAATCGATGTATGCCGCTAAACTATCGGGTAAAAATAGTTATCGATTATTTAGTTCGAGTGACGAAAAGGAATCCATTAATAAACAGCTACAGCTGAACAGACTAAAACGGGCATTCGCCCATCATGAATTTAGTTTATATTACCAGCCAAAGGTTAATATGGTCACCGGCGATGCATTTGGTGCAGAAGCGCTTATTCGTTGGATTCACCCTGAAAAAGGCCTCATTCCACCCCTAGACTTTTTACCTGTTCTTGAAAGAACTGACTTAGAGGTCGACATAGGCAACTGGGTCATTAATGAGGCGCTCTCCTTCCTTGCCTCCTGCCATCAACAAGGTATTAAAACTGACATTAGTGTCAACATTTCTTCACACCATTTATTATCTGAAACATTCCTGACTGAACTTGAGAAGGCCCTTAATAACCACCCATCGGTTAACCCTCAGTCCTTAGAACTAGAAATATTAGAAAGCTCAGCGTTAGGAGACCTTCATGCTGTCACGACAGTTATCAAAGCCTGCCAAAGTAATTTAGGTGTTACCGTTGCACTTGATGATTTTGGAACAGGGTATTCATCATTAACACACTTGAGAAATCTGCCGGCTAATACCATCAAAATAGATCGCAGTTTTGTTAGTGATATGATCAATGATCCCAGCGATTTTGCCATTATTGATAGCATCATTGGTATGGCGGACTCCTTTGGGCGCGAGATTATTGCAGAAGGCGTAGAGAGCACAGCCCATGGTTTAATGTTAATCATTATGGGCTGTCAGAAAGCTCAAGGGTATGGCATTGCCAAACCCTTGCCTGTTGATGAGTTTATACCATGGCTAAAAGCGTACACGCCTAACAAAGAGTGGCTGCTTTGTGGCAATAAGCAGCAGCTGACGACTAAAGAAGCTAACCTTAGCCTACTCAAACTGGTGACTCAACACTGGAAGGACGCCTTTATAAGCGATATCCAGTCGGCGCCGGAAGAGCTTGAACATTGGCCTATTATGGATACTAAGCACTGCCCTTGTGGCTTGTGGGTTAAACGAGCAATAAAAGAAAAAACATTTAAAGCGGACGACCTAGAGCAACTTAACGAGGCCCACGAAAAACTTCACCTAGTCGCTCATGCACTACTGCTGCAATACCAAAGTGGAAAATGCCAACAAGCAAGAGACGACCTTCCTAGGCTTGAACTTGTATATAATGAAATCCACACTATTTTAAAGCACCTTAAGTAAAAAGCTTACAAGCCTTCACACAACCCCTATTGATCCAAAATTAGTCATTTAAAGCATTAAACTTGCTGCCGAAAAACTCAAATTATGGCCGTCTAAACCACAATCTATCGCTTACCGTGAATTAAGTAGCTGTCATATTATATAATAATGACCACCTTAGCCTTTTAGGCAAACTACCATGGATACCTGAATAATGATAACTGATGATAAAGACCAATTGCTTCGTTTTGTATTTGAAGACTTAGGAATTAGGGGCGAAATAGTGACCTTAGATGCTAGTTGGCAAGCAGCCTTGGCTAATCATAATTACCCTGCCACGGTGGCTGACCAGCTTGGCCAAGCTCTCGCTACGTCGGCGCTTTTATCTGCCACGTTAAAGTTTAAGGGTTCTTTAATTCTACAGATCCAAGGAAACGGCCCCATTAGCATGCTCGTTGCACAAGCAGACGAGCAGCAAACCGTTAGAGGACTCGCACATTGGAGTGGTGACATTAGTCCAGGCAGTTTATCTCAATTATTTGGTGATGGCCGGCTCGTGTTAACCATCAAGCCTGATCAAGGCAAGCCTTACCAAGGCATTGTCAATTTAGAGGGGGAGGTTTTCAGTGATATGATTGAAGCTTATTTCAAACAATCTGAGCAACTTAAAACAAGACTTTGGTTTGCGGTGGACGGCAATAAAGTAGCCGGCTTACTTTTACAAGAGCTTCCGGCCCATCAAGGTCAACCAGCTGACTGGGAGCGTATTGAAATGCTCGCTGATACGATAAAAAAAGATGAGCTTTTAACGATCAGCTCTACCGATATTATTCACCGTTTATTTCATGAAGAAACGGTTAGACTTTATGATCCACAGCCTATTCGTTTTGAATGCAGCTGTTCAAAAGAAAAAATTGAGGCGAATATACTCACCTTTGGCCTGGCAGATATGATGTCGCTCATTCAAGAAAAAGGCGCCGTTGATGTCGACTGTGATTTCTGTAATAAACATTACCATTTTGATAGCATTGATATTAAACAGCTCTTTAGTGTTGGTACAGCCAGCAACTCCAGCCTGATCCATTAACTACCAATTATCCTCTATGTATACTGACAAAGACCTAGATACAGCCGTTGAAAAAGGTATTTTTAGCCAGCGCTCTATTGCTGCTTTTAAGGTATCCATTAATAAAGGTAAGCTTAACAGCTTAGCCGATGAAGAGAATTTTAGGTTCATCGGTGGCTTTAACGATATTTTTGTTGTTATTGCCTGCTTATTAACACTTATGTCATTTACCTGGGTCACTTACAGTGTAAACCCAGCCATGTCGATGGCCTTTGTATCTGTTTTATCGTGGGGCTTGGCGGAGTTTTTTGTACTTAAACGTAAATTGGCTTTAACAGCGATTGTCTTGTTATTAAGTTTTATTGGAGGCACATTCGCCGCTGTCTTTGTCATGTACAGCCACCCATCAGAATATTCTTTAATGTCTGCCGCTTTAATAGCTACACTGGCTGCGTGGTTGCACTGGAGACGATTCAAAGTTCCCATTACGGTTGCTGCTGGTGTGTCAGTCTGTGTTGTCTTTACGGTTAATTTACTCATGTCCATCTCCCCCAGCATTAAAGAAATACTTCTATACCCTGTGTTTATAGGCGGCTTAGCTAGTTTCTTTATTGCGATGCGGTGGGACTCGGCGGATAGACAACGAGTGACGCTGCGATCCGATATTGCTTTTTGGCTACATTTATTGGCCGCCCCCTTAATTGTTCACCCTATATTTTCCGAACTAGGTATTCTAGACAATCACCCTGCCTCTTATAGCCCCTGGGTTGTGATTGCCCTCTATATCATGCTAACAAGCCTCTCACTGGCCATAGACCGACGTGCCTTTATGGTTTCATCGCTCGTGTATATTTTATTTGCTTTAACAAACATGCTCAAAGCAACCGGCTTGGCGAATAATAGTTTTGCTTTTGCTGGCGTATTAATTGGCGCTTCTTTACTTCTTTTGTCAGGTTTCTGGCACACCGCCCGTTATCACCTTGTCTCACGACTACCACCAGCTATCCAATCAAAACTTCCTTTTATTCGCTAGGGTGTTAGTGACCTAAGTAAGGTTTTAGCCAGGCTTTAAACTGCTGTGAACTCATAACGCCAGCTTGCCTCGCCACTTCTTTACCCTTTTTCATGATGATTAGGGTGGGTATGCTTCTTATATTAAAACGTGCGGCTAGACGCTGCTCGCTGTCTGTATCTAATTTTGCAAAGCGAGCCTTGGGCTCAAGCTGTTTGGTCACTTGCTCAAAAGTTGGCGCAAATGATTTACACGGTCCACACCAAGCAGCCCAACAATCAACAACAACGGGTATATCACTTTGTTCAAAGTGGCGCTGCGCATTGCCAGCTTTAAGCGTGACCACCTTGCCTGAAAATAATTTTTTCTTACATTTCCCACAAGAGCCACCCATGGCTAGTTTGCTCGCTGGTAGTTTATTAACCGCATCACAGTAAGGACAAACAACATTCATTGGCTCAGACATAGGCTTAGTATTTTAATCGACGTTAGTTCCCCTAAGAATGGGGCTATTGATCCAGCAATTCAAGAGAACGTTAGCTTTTTAATCCAACTGTGTTCATTTGAGAGCCCGCTAATTGTTGTTTTTGAAGGTGTGACTTCTTCTTAATCAACGCCTCTCTTATACTTGCACTGCTCCTGTCTAGGTGATGCTCGACATAAATAATTTTCAAGGGTTTTCTACCACGGAAGTACTTTGCACCCGATCCATTTGCATGTTGATTAAAACGCCTATCAAGGTCGGTGGTAATACCGGTGTAGTAGCTATTATCGCTAGCTTCTATCATGTAAACAAACCAATTCATTCTTGAATCAGTTGACTAGCACATTGCCGGCAAGCATACGTTGCTAAACCACGGGTTACTTTATTGTGCCTCCGAATACCCAACTCGTGCACTTGGCAGTTACACCTATAACGTACCGTCGAATAGCGCCTAACAGGCAATCCATTTAAATCGTATTGAGCTGTGCGCTTACCATCCCCACCTAAAGCTGTCACCAAGCTCAGCCACTCTCGCCCATGCGGGCGTGTGACCTGTCGACCATAGTGCTTATCAACAATGTAGTGTGCGACTTCATGCGGTACGGTGTTTTTTAAATTATCACTGAAATATTTTGCAAATACTGAGGGGTTATAACGAATAACTTGGCCAGCATGCCAAGATTTATACATGCCGATTGTACGCCCCGTAAGGTCAAATTTTATTGGGATACTGGGGTAGTTCTTCTTAAGAATTGTCGCGGCATGAGCTATTTTTAATTCCGTGTATTCAATAACTTCATTTTTCTGCTGCTGCGTTAACAAGCTCAATATTTACAGTAAGTTTAAATTATCAACCAGTGACCTAAGCTCTTGCCTAGCCGCCACATTAGATAAGCTATTTGTCTTTGGCAGGTCTAAAATTGTTAAGCCGCTTGGAAATAGCTCTTTGTAAATAACCCGCTCATACAAACCGGGTACATAACGAAACATTATCCTTTTCTGCAAGGCTTCAAGTGCCCGATGTACCCGTTTGTTATTTTTAGAGTCTAAGGACGCTAAACGATTTCGAACGATTACCCAATCCATCGGGGCTTGCCCACTTGCTGAGCGAAACTTGCGACTATCCCAGACCATTTCACTGTAATAGCTTAGTTTCTTAACTTGATAGTCTGTCGCTGAGACTTCTCCAATTAAGTCTAGATCAACAAAGCTATCATTCAGCGGAGTGACTAAGGTATCGGCCAATGCATGTGCCAACCTTGATAAATAAGTATCATTACCTGGGCAATCAATCACTATAAAGTCAACCTGCTGGCTAACACCATCAAGCGCTGCTTGCATGTTGGCCTGATCCTCTGCTTGACGTTGCGATGTTACTTTGGCCTGAGATTGTTTAACGACCGATATAAGTGGCTGTTGCAACGCTTTCCCTTCATGTTGCATGTAAGTCTGGCGGTTTTCTACGTAGCGCGCGATACTTTTTTGCCGTGCATCTAAATCTATAACGGCCACTTTTTTTCCATTATCCAGTAAGCCGATAACAAGGTGCATGGCCAAAGTAGACTTACCTGTCCCACCTTTTTCATTGCCTAATACTAAAATATGAGCAGACGACTTATTGTTCTCCATTTTACTCTTTACTTTTGTTTGCTCCATCGCCTTCCCTGCACCCGTGTTCATCATAACTAAAATTTAAACGCTTAAATTCCTTAAAGGCTTTCAACCTCAATGCTGACTTCTGGGTTAACCTCGGCCGCGTAGTCAACGGAAGAAAAGTTAAACCCAAAGAGGTTTAAAAACTCATCTTTATAACTAGCATAATCTGTTAACTCAAACAGATTTTCTGTCGTTACTGTCGGCCATATTTCTCGGCATTTCTGTTGTAGATCATCACGCAACTCCCAGTCATCTAAACGAATACGGTTGGCATCATCTAAGTTTTTAGCAGCACTGTTGGTAAATAACTGCGTTCTAAATAAACGGTTAATTTGCTCTATGCAACCTTCATGCACACCTTCTTCTTTCATGATTTTAAACACCATAGAAATATATAGCGGCATAACTGGAATCGCTGAACTAGCTTGTGTGACAACAGACTTAAGAACGGCCACATTTGCACTGCCCGATAGGCTTTTTAATTGGCTATCGATGCTGTTAGCTGCTCGATCCAAATCCATTTTAGCTTTACCTAAGGCACCATCCCAATATATAGGCCAAGTAATGTCTGTTCCGATATAACTGTAGGCAACTGATTGACAACCCGGTGCTAACACATCGGCTTCCTGCAGCGCATCCATCCAAAGTTCCCAGTCTTGCCCGCCCATAACAGTAACGGTATCTGCAATTTCTTGCTCTGTTGCTGCCCCCACTTCTGCTTCAATAATGGTGTCTTTATTAGTGTCTATGGCGGTTGAACGGTAGGTCTCCCCAATAGGTTTTAAGCATGAACGAACAAGCTCACCTGTTTCTGGTAGTTTTCTCACCGGTGATGCTAACGAATAGATAACAAGGTCGATTTGCCCAAGGTCTTCTTTAATTAACTTAATAGCTTTTTGCTTCGCCTCATGAGAGAACGCATCACCATTGATATGTTTAGCGTACAAACCCGCTTTTTTTGCCGCCACATCAAAAGCGGCTGTGTTATACCAGCCAGCAGACCCTGTTTTTCTTTCTGTACCTGGCTTTTCAAAAAATACACCAATAGTTGCCGCCCCAGAGCCAAAGGCAGCCGATATACGTGATGCCAGTCCATACCCGCTGGAAGAACCAATGACCAATACTTTTTTTGGACCGTTCTCGATAGGGCCTTGCTGTTGCGTTAGTTCTATTTGCTGCTGTACATGCTCTGCGCACCCTGCTGGGTGCGATGTAGTACAAATAAAGCCTCGAATTTTTGGTTTAATAATCATAGAACTGCCTATTAGTTAATCAACGGTAAAACTAGCATTCTAAAGGCTTATGGCTGCCTTTTATAGAGCAGACTAGGATTCTTTCTTCATTAAGTCGTCAAGCAACACTCTATGCAAGGCCCCACAGTAAGCCGTTTTTAAGACACTTAAGCGGTTGTCTTATTTACAAACCTAAATAAGCCACTAATGAGCGGCCAACGGTTAATAACAATCGATAAAAAGATGAGGCTACAGCCCATTAAATCCGTTTGTGATAAGGACTCATCAAACCAAGCAGCCGCCAAAAATGCAGTCCATATGGGCTCCACCACCATGATAACAACACCATGACTATGCGTTGATAGACTTTGGGCATGAGTTTGGATAAAAAAACGAAGCGCCGTTCCGACTAATGCACTGGCTGACACCCAAAATAGGAGCTCTAATGAGAAGTGAGTGAATGTGGACTGCCATGGCTCCATATAAAATGAAACACCTGCTGCTATAACCCCAACAACCAGTAAAGAGATGGCTGTTAGCGGCAAAGCCGGCACCTTTTCACTAACATTAATACTCTCGTCCAGCATAGCTACTTCTTGGTGATTAGCCGCCCGAGTATTATAAATAAAAAAGATCCCAAAAAAGAATGAGGCCGCTAAAAAAAATAATTGCCCTGTTTCAATACTCAAATCGCTCTTCAACGTTAATATAGCAAGCCCTATAACAGCGACTGGTATTGAGAACCATGTACTTCTAGGCGGTTTTTCTTTAAATAAAACACGTGATAGCAGCGGCACCATGACAACAGCCAAGCTGGTTAAAAAAACCCCAACACTGATACTAACCCCCGAATAAAGCCCCATGACCCAAAAGCATGTTCCGAACGAGAAAATAGCCCCAACAAAAATAGACTGCCTATATTGATTCCAAGAGAGTGTTTTTATCTGTCTAAATCCAACCATCGTCAACACCATACCGGCTAAAAGAAAACGCAAGCTAATAAATAATAGCGGAGGCATAAGAAGAATTGCTTCTTTAGAAAAGATCCAACCTGCTGCTGCTAGCAGCGTTACGACAACAAACCATAAGTCTGCCTTTGCAGCACGTGATAAACCCACAACAACCTCTTTTAAATTAAGTAACTGTAAAAACCTTATTTTTTATTCAAGCTTTGCACTTGAATTTCATCTGCGATGTCCGTAGGTAGTTCTACTTCATTCGCAAAAGTAGAGTCTTCATTTAATGCAACTGCAGCATGTTCGTCTACATTGGCTAGTGAAGCATTGTTGCGAGCCGTTTTGTCAGCGGGAGCGTCCAGTATTTCACTGCCCATATCAGGCTCTGGCTTTTCATCAATCAAACCCTTACTGTCTAAGCCAGTTGTCAACAATGTCGGCTCATCCATTTTAACTTGAAGAGCTTTCGCTTCATCTGAGCATAATGTATTGGCACCTGTAGAAATATGCTGATAAACATCACGGTATTGCTCAGTAAGGCCTTTAAATAAAACACCTGTATTAACAAAGTGAGCATCTACTTTTTGACGGTAATCTTTATACTCTTTTTCCAGCTCTTTTAGCTTTTCACTACTGCCCTGAGCTTTATACTTATTAACTAACACTGATAATACAAAACCTAGCACCAAACCTACAAGCCCTATTAAGATCACTTCCACGGTCATTATTTACACCTATTCTTAATATATTAATTACTGATTAGAACAATAAGTACCCTTTGTTCCAACATTCATTTAGTCTAAGGCTTCCTGATTACCTATAAGCCTATGACAATAGTCCTTCCAAAGCGGCCTTTATTGGTCTGGTGCTGGCCTTAACGCTATTTTATCCAACCTTCTAGTGCGTCAATAATTGCACTTGCTTGTGCAGCACTTGAGATATTGAATTTAGACTTTGGTTGATACTGACCATCCCGTTTTTGATATCGTCTTATCGTATACTTATCTGGACCATATTCTTCTTTTGTACGATTCCAATCTTGGTATTTGTAGATTAATGTCGCCCAAGCCCCCTTTGATAAAACCACTTTATCTAATTCTTTTACTGTCTCAATACCACCATCGGTATAACTTACTGTTAATTCATCTACTGTTTCTGCCACGACTGTTTCCTATTTTTAACGATATATTTAACTTCTATTCTATCAATAATACAGTTCTTGGTGAGGCTTATCTATGAGGCGCAATCGGTCTTGTAAAATATGACTAATGTTATCAATAATTAATAGACTAAAACCCTTCCTCAAGTGTTTCTCCGTACTCAATAAGGTCTTCCAAAAGCTGCTGCTCTTTATCCGACCACCCTTCTTGAGAAATTAGCTCATCTAACTTTTCAAAATACAGCTCGAATGTCAGGCCGCCTTTTAAAGGTGTTTGAGTTAACTTATTGTATCGATATTGCTGCCAAACCTTACGTTGCTGTTCATTTAACATTTGCGGGTAGTTTCTGGCCTTGTAGCGCAATAGCATTTCTTCTAGACGCTCATCTTCAAAGGGCAGATCTAAATTAGCCAATTCATCAAGTGAGCTGGATCGAATATGGGTCATATTTCGTGCATCCTGCGCACTGAAGAAGCCCCCTGAATATAACATTAGATCTGGATCGTCGTCTTTTTCAAAATTGTTGGTGCTAAATAAAGCTTCAAGTTTATCTGTAATGTTTGCATCAAGAATTGCTTGGCGGTTTTTTTCACACTCCTCTAAATCAATCTGTAGTTTCTTGATAACATCAGCTGTTAGTGTGCCAATGGGCGCAAGCATGGGTGATTTATTTAAATGAACCGTTTTGATGCCTAAGCGATGCTCCCCATCCTTCAATTCGTCAGTGCGCGCGTATAGCCGCTTTTGAAGCTCTTCAACAGGCAGGTTGATTAAATCTTGCGAATCATAAGACAGGTCATATACCACGACACCATTTTGATTAACAGGGTGCTTTATAAGTGGCATAACAACCGCTAAGCAATCCTTACTTGATGGGTACATACCTGAGATATGAACAACCGCGCTACCATCATCTAATTTAAGCTGTTGCGCAGCTGTTTTTTTATTTTTAAGTTCAAATGCCCATGCGTATAGCTTAGGTTGTTTATCTTTAATAAGCTTTGCTAAACCAATGGTCGCATAAACATCCGACAAAGCATCGTGCGCTGATTCATGCACGATATTATTTGATTGGCAAAGTGCTTCTAATTTAAAACTAACATTTCCATCATCACGGCTTGGCCAGTTTATACCATCGGGTCTTAAAGCGTGCGTGAGACGTACAACATCTATTAAATCCCAGCGTGAATTACCTGATTTCCATTCTCGCGCATAAGGGTCATAGAAATTTCTATACAGTAATTGACGAGTAAATTCATCATCAAACCGTATACTGTTATAGCCAACAACACATGTTTGGGGTTGGCTAAACTGCTGATGAATCCTAGCTGTAAAATCACGCTCTATTAAGCCTTTTTGCAAGGTCAATTGTGGCGATATCCCAGTGACTAATGCTGCTTCAGGGTGAGGCAAAACATCATTTGCTAGTTGACAGTAAAAAACATCGGGTTCTGCTATTATATTAAAATCTAAATCCGTTCTAACACCAGCAAACTGAATAACCCTATCTGTTGCAGGACTTATTCCCGTTGTTTCAAAGTCGTACCAATATAGTGAATTAGCCAACAAAGCTTACCAGAGCTTTTCTAAAGCTCTAAGAACATCACTACGGCTAATTTGACCTACTAGTTTTCCAGCATCATTCAACACCGGCGCTCTCTTTAACGAGGTTTTAGAAAACATTTCAGCCAAATCAACAATGCTCTCCATTTCTTGAATAGTTTTGATTTCTGTGGACATATAATCAGTAACAGACCCAGCAACCCAGTCTTCATAGTATGAAGATTGCAGCGCAACTTTTAGGCAATCTTTTTCAGATAGCATACCGATTAACCCACCGTCCTTGTCGACAACTGGTGCACCCGATATTTTATGAGTATTAAGGTATTGGATCGCTTCAACAATGGTTGTTGCTTCGCTAAATGTTATTAAACTGGTAGCCATGTAATCTTTAATTAATACCGATTTGAGCATCTTGTGTCCTTTTAAAGTAGTTGACTAGTATTTTATGTGTGTTTTAGGCAGCTTTACTTTTTTCACATTTTTTATTGCTGCACAATAAACAGTCCCCTTCGAGCCCATCTACATTATTTAAACCACCGCAGCTGCCTTTTATTTTTTTGTTGCTAAAAATGACACCCACGGCCATTGCTAATACAAATAAAATAAAGAATGCAAACGTTGCAAGAAATGTATTCATATTACTAACTCCTGAGTCAATCGTTTAAATTCGGGTGTTATTACTTCATGGTATTCAGACCCATTCTTCACAATAAATAAAACAGCCAGTTTTTGTTCTATTGCTAAATCGTACCCTTTTTTATCACCTAGCACCATAAAAGCAGTTGCCCATGCATCAGCTGTCATACATTCATCTGATAACACCGTCACTGATGCTAAATGGTGTTGAACTGGGCTCCCTGTTTTCGGGTCTATGGTATGAGAGTACTCGACACCGTCTTTTATAAAAAAGTTCCTATACCCACCAGAGGTTGCCACAGCAGTATCAGATAATTTTATAACACGCTGAATTGACCGCTTTGAAGAATCTGGCTTCTCCACTGCTATTCGCCATTTCTTCCCATCCGGATTATGGCCTCGAAGGCGCATCTCTCCACCCACTTCCACCATATAATTAAAAAAGCCTTGTGACTCAATATAGTTAGCCACTTCATCAACTCCATACCCTTTTGCTATTGAGGAGAAATCTAAGTGAACGTTCGGGCTTAACTTTCTGAGCTTATCTTTTTCTGTATTAACAATAATTTTATGGTAACCGATATCTTGCATGACCTTATCAATATCACTTTGGCTGGGCAAGGCATCTGGCTTAAAGCTTGGCCCAAAGCCCCATAGGTCTACGAGTGGAGCAACTGTAATGTCGTATGCACCAAGGCTCGCCTCTGAAATGAATTGAGATGCTACTACCAACGAAATTAAGGACGGTGATAGTCTTTGCCACTCATTTGATTTATTTTCATTGAGTAACGACACCTCAGAGCTGTCAATATAGGTAGAGAAAGTCTGATTAACGCCTGCTAATAACTCGTCAATATCGTCCTGCCCTATAGAAACCTTCTCATCTGCAACTATGGTCACGTGATAGGTCGTGCCCATGGTGTGACCAGAATATGAAACAAGTCCTTTCGGACTGGAGTCACACCCAATTAATAATAGGCTTAGTAGCAATATAAAAAAACCCGTTAAAAACGAAATGTTTTTAACGGGTTGAGTCGTCCTTTTCAATTATCCACCAAAGTCATCAAGCATAATATTATCATCTTCTACGCCAA
>ERZ1027208.172-NODE-172-length-32163-cov-34.569235_pt1 | contig 32163 bp, 30 predicted proteins | sample MGYA00520867_ERZ1027208 | MGnify/ENA primary metagenome ERZ1027208 (study PRJEB33311, sample SAMEA4378413) | marine metagenome | biome: Marine biome; feature: Fjord; material: Water | collected 2014-07-20T08:00:00Z/2014-07-... | depth 75 m ...
CAACGCATTGCCAGCTATGCTTCTAAAGGAGGCTGCCATCAATGCCTTGTTAGCCACGAAGCAAGTGATGTCGGCTTAGTCTCAGCCTTAGTTAACGCTAAAAAATAAACTGACCTTTGAGGCTCTTTTAAGCAAGGCCATTTGTGCATTCCTAGGTTAATGGCATCCATTAAGCCCAGTATTGACGCTTGCTAAAAAGCCTATAACTTTCACAAAGAAAACTGTTGTAAGCACCTCTTTTATACTAAAAACTGACCATGCATTGAAGAATTTATTCTTTAAAAAATCAAAATAAACACGTTATACTCTTTGTTTTACACCCTTGGGTAACCGTGATGACTACCAAGCAAGAAAAAACTAAACCGCAAACGCCTAAAGCAGCTGATAAGCAAGGGCAACCAACAGCGGTGATAAAAAAAACCTCCAATTTTCTTGCTTGGTTCACAATACTTTTAGTCTTCATTGCTTCGGGGGGCGGTTACTTCGCCTATATTCAGCTTCAGCAACAAAGCATGAATCAGTCAGAACTCTCTTTAAAGAACCACCAAGATGCTCTCAGTCAGGCGGCCTCACTACTTAAAACCAATCAGTCATTAAGTGCCAACCTAACCGCCCTGACTGAGCAGTTTAATCGCGCTCAACTCATTTCCAATGACAAAGTTGCACGTATAGAAAAGCAAGTGAGCAAGAACAAGCGACAGTGGCTCATTGCAGAGGCTCAATACCTTGTTAACCTGGCCAATATTCGCCTCCAATTAGTCGGTGATGTTGAGACTGCGATTATTGCTTTACAGTCGGCAGATACTCGCCTCAAACAAAATGGTGACCCATTAACCTTTAAAATCCGTGACCAGTTAGCGAAAGAAATAAGCCGTTTAAAAAATGCTCCTCAGCCTGATTTAGTCGGCATTTCCGCCCAGCTCATTGCGCTAGAATCACTGGTCGGCCATATGCACGTTCACACACCGCATGCTGGTAAGGCTCAAGCTGCTCACATAGGCTCCTCTCCCAGCATGCCTCAAAACGTCCAAGAAACCATTGATAATGCATGGGAAAACTTTAGTAAGCTTATTGTGATTCGTCGCCATGACAAACCATTAGCTGCCACCATGACCCCCGAGCAAGTTGAGCTCATTAAGCAAAATTTAGCACTCAAACTGGAAGCGGCTAGGCTTGCCTTAATTAATCAGGATCAAGCCTTATACCTAGCGTGTATCAATATTACGTCACAATGGATCACCGACTACTTTGACCCCACAGACAAAACCGTTGTGTTAGTAACAAGCGAATTAGCTCAGTTAAAAGGCTTGACCATTAAGGCCAGCTACCCCTCCATTGCCTTGTCATTAAAAATGCTAAATGAACTACCCATTTTAGCGATTGAAGAACAGCAAACAGTCTCGTCCAGGGCCATCGCTAAAGAACAAGAAAGCAAACCACTCGCTAACCCCAGCACCTTACAACAGCCCGCCACTGAATTGCCATGAGATTAACGTTAACCTTCATTAGCGCCCTTATTATTGCAGCAGGGCTGGCATACTTAGTTCATATAGACCCTGGTTTTGTTTTATTAACGTATGGCAACATCTCGATTGAGACATCGCTAGCCGTCCTAGTTTTTTTAATCATTATTAGCTTTATTATTGCTTACCTAGGCCTTCGGGTTTTCTTCAATATCAAAAAGATGCCTAAGGCGCTCACGCTATGGCGAACTCAGCATAAACAAAGCCGCTCACAACGCGAGTTAAATGACGGTTTAATTGACGCTGCCGAAGGCCATTGGAAACGCTCTGAGAAACGTTTACTTAAACATGCGTCGCAAAGTGCCACCCCCTTGTTAAACTATATAAGCGCTGCCCAGGCTGCACAATCCCAGGGTGCTTATGAACGTAGAGACCAGTATTTAGTCAAAGCGACAAAGGCATTGCCAGCGCAAACACAGGCTATTCAGTTAATGCGTGCCGAACTTCAGTTTTCGGCTGGCCAATTGGAACAAGCGCTGGCCTCTTTGCAACAACTTCATACGGACAACCCAACACAACCAGCCGTACTTGTTTTATTGATGAAAACTTATCATCAACTCAAAGACTGGGAAGCATTGCACTTATTGCTTCCGTCAATTAGAGCCCATAAAATGATCGCTATCGAGCAGTGGAAATCTATTGAAAGTGACATGCTGACCCATTTATTTAACAAGCCAGGCTTATCATTAACGTCTCTTTGGAATACGCTCGATAAGGGCCAGAAAACCATCCCCGCTTATGCAGCAGCTTATGCCGAGTCCCTTATTCAAAACCAGCAAAGTGAACATGCTGAGAGCATCCTTCTAAAAAGTCTTCATAAACAAGTCAGCTCAAACTTATTGAGACTTTATGGCTTGTTAGACATTGATCGAAGTAAGAAAATTCAGCAGTTAGAAAAGTGGTTAAAAAAGGAGCCTTCACACATCAATATTTTGAACCTTTTGGGCCAATTATGTATGCAGCAAGGGCTTTTAGGAAAAGCAAAGGGGTACTTAGACAAAAGCCTTTCGATCAAAGCTAGCACTATGGCTTACTTATTAATGGCCCATCTCCATGAAAAGCAAGACTACCCTGCGGAGCAAGCCAACCCTTATTACAAGTTAGGCTTAGAGTTAACCTTAGATCCGCCAGTGAGTCAAAACCCACCGTCGTTAAACGGACCAGGCCACACTCTTCCAGCAAAGTAACTGAGCGATCACATTATTCGCCAAGCTCGCCTAAACCAAGCTTAGCCCATAGTTCATCAACCTTTTGCTTAACTGCAGTCTCCATCACAATGGGTGCTCCCCACTCTCGATTTGTTTCACCCGGCCATTTATTAGTTGCATCCACGCCCATTTTTGACCCCAAACCTGATACTGGCGAGGCAAAATCTAGGTAATCAATGGGGGTATTCTCTATTACCGTCATATCTCGTGCTGGGTCCACTCGCGTTGTCATCGCCCAGATAACCGATTCCCAGTTACGAACATCGATATCGTCATCGGTCACGACCACAAACTTTGTATACATAAACTGGCGCAAAAATGACCAAACACCAAACATCACCCGCTTTGCATGACCAGGGTATTGTTTTTTCATGCTCACAATAGCCATTCGGTATGAGCACCCTTCAGGGGGCAAATAAAAATCCACAATTTCCGTAAACTGTTTTTTCAGTATCGGCACAAACACTTCATTCAATGCGACCCCTAAAACAGCGGGTTCATCGGGTGGTTTGCCGGTATAGGTAGAGTGATAGATTGGGCTTTTTCGGTGAGTGATTCGTTCAATAGTGAAAACGGGGAAACGCTCCACTTCATTATAGTAACCAGTGTGATCACCGAATGGGCCTTCATCAGCCATTTCATCTGGGTAAATATACCCTTCCAAAACAAACTCTGCATTGGCTGGCACTTGCAGGTCGTGCGTTAAGCAGCGTGTAATATCTGTTTTTGAACCGCGCAACAACCCTGCAAATGCATACTCTGACAAACTATCGGGTACGGGTGTTACGGCTGCTAGTATACTCGCTGGGTCTGCCCCTAATGCTACTGCAACTGGAAAGGGCTCACCTGGGTTCGCTTCTTGCCAGGCCTTAAAATCTAAAGCACCACCACGATGCGCCAACCAACGCATGATCACTTTATTTCGGCCAATCACTTGTTGTCGGTAAATGCCTAAGTTTTGCCGTTTAGCGTTAGGGCCTTTGGTAACCACTAGTGGCCAAGTAATTAATGGGCCTGCATCACCTGGCCAACAAGTTTGTATTGGCCATTTTGCCAAGTCCACCTCGTCGGCCTCAATAACAACTTGCTGGCACAAGGGTTTTTTAACCTCTTTAGGTGCCATATTCAACACCTGCTTATAGATTGGCAGCTTTGCCCAAGCATCTTTTAAGCCCGCTGGTGGTTCCGGTTCTTTAAGCGCGGCTAACACCTCACCGACACCGCCTAATGCTTCCACGCTCTCTTGCCCCATACCCAAAGCAACTCGCCTAGGTGTACCAAATAAATTGGCTAAAACTGGCGTTGAGTACCCCTTAGGGTTTTCAAACAATAGCGCTGGCCCTTCTTGCCGAAGTACACGGTCACAAATTTCCGTCATTTCCAAATGCGGGTCAATCTCCTCAGAAATTCGTTTTAACTCACCCAACTCTTCAAGTTTTGAGATAAAATCACGCAAGTCTTTATAATTCATAAGCTCCTTTAAGGCTGTCGGTCGTTCATTTCAATCACAAAATAACATTTATACACACACGAAGATATGCAATACGATGTAGTCCTTGATGTCAGCGGCTTAAACTGCCCCCTCCCCTTACTAAGGCTCAAACAGTTTTTATCAAAAACCGAGAGCGGGTCTGTTATCAAAGTCATTGCCACTGACCCTGCTGCGCATTTGGACATCGGTGTTTTTATCGATAAGTCGGTGCATCAAATGCTGTCATTTAACCGCGATGACGATTACCAGTATTTTTATATTAAAAAATTAAGTTAAGCACCATAGCTTCGCTTGGCTAAATTCGAAAGCCTCCGTGCTTTTTAAGTTGCCGTCTATCCTGAATATATACGCCCAAAAATACACCTGCAATAAGGCTTATTACAGTGATGCCCAACAGTGTTATAAAGGCCAGACCTTGTTTGTTTTTTGAACGTTCAGTTCGTGCTGGCAGCTCATCATCTATTTTAGATCTGTCCGTGCTAAGTTGCGCCCCCTTTAATAGGGCGCTAGCCGTAGGTGATTCTTCCACGACCAACTTTTGTTGCTTATTTAAATGTTGCTCTGCTGCTTCCAATCGTCCGTGTAATTGTCTGTATTTACTTTGCAGCTCTAACAGCCTTACGTTTGCGGGTATTGTCTCGGTTATGAGACGTTTTTCAACCCAGCCAGTTCTCTCATCGACTAATTTAATGTTTAAAAACTCACCTTTTTGCGCCAAAACCTCAACCGGCGTGCCACTTGGCAGTAGACCAACCGGCTGTTCCTGATCACTCGGCTTGGCATACATTCCCGCTAATAGTTTATCGGTAATATGCGCTGAATGAGCCAGTAGCGGCAAGCAGAGCAATACCATTAAAAGTCGTGCGAGCATGTTAAGTCGTTATGCCCGTATGCCGAAGCAAGGCGTCAATGGTAGGCTTTCGTCCTCTAAACGCGGTAAATAGTGTTAAAGCATTCTGGCTGCCACCCTTTTCTAAAATATTGTGTAAGAATGAGCGGCCCGTCACTTTATCAAAAACACCCTTCTCCTCAAATAAAGAAAACGCATCACTGGATAACACCTCAGCCCATTTATAGCTGTAATAACCAGCACCATAACCGCCTGCAAATATATGTGAGAAGCCATTTGGAAAGCGGTTAAAGTCAGGGGTCTTAACCACACTCAGCTGCTTTCTAACTTGCTGAAGAATACCGTTAATATTTGCCCCTTGCTGTTCATCACACTCAAGGTGAATACGAAAATCAAATAAAGAAAACTCTATTTGCCTCACCATTTGCATGCCTGCTTGGAAGTTTTTTGCCGCCAACATTTTATTGAATATTTCTTTAGGCAACTCTTCGCCCGTTTGGTAATGCCCTGAGATAAGCGGCATAGCGTCTAGCTGCCAGCACCAATTTTCCATAAATTGGCTTGGCAACTCTACCGCATCCCACTCAACACCATGAATGCCTGACACACTTAAGTAATCTACTTGTGTTAATAAGTGATGTAAGCCGTGACCAAATTCATGAAACAGTGTTTCAACTTCACTGTGAGTTAATAAAGCAGGGTCTTCTCCAATTGGGGGGGTAAAGTTGCACGTTAAGTATGCCACTGGCAACTGCAGGCCATTTAACTTTTTAAAACGTGTAACGCACTCATCCATCCATGCGCCTCCGCGTTTATGAGCTCTTGCATATAAATCGATATAAAAGCGCCCTCGCTGCTGACCAGACTCATCACAGATGCCGAAAAACTGTACGTCTTTATGCCAGGCATCCACGCCTTTCAGCTCAGATATTTTGATGCCGAACAACTTCTCGACCACTGAGAACATTCCCGGCAAAACTCGGTTAACCGGGAAATAGGGTTTGACGTCTTCTTCTGCGAATTGGTACTGCTGCTCTTTAAGTTTTTCAGAATAATAACTCAGATCCCAAGCTTCCAAATCCCCCTGATGACCCTGCTCTTTGGCGAACGCTGTTAACTCCGCCATGTCCTTTTTAGCCATCGGCAAGGACCGTTCTGAAAGCTCATTTAGAAGTTGTAAAACATCGCTAGGGGACTCTGCCATCTTAGTGGCTAACGATAAGTCTGCATAACTCGCAAAGCCCAACAGCTCTGACTTTTCATGCCTCAACTTAACAATATCCGCCATAATTTGTGAATTATCCCACTGTTCCGATGCATCACTTTGATCGGATGCTCGCGTAACAAAGGCACGATAAACCTCATGCCGCAACGGCCTGTTATCCGCATAAGTCATCACTGCTAAATAACTGGGAAATTCCAGTGTTAATAGCCAACCCTCTTGCTCCTTCTGCTCTGCAGCCTGCCGCAATAAACTCATGGCAGAATCGGGAAGCCCTTTTAACGCTGTTTCATCCAGTATTAGTTTGCTCCATGCATTGGTCGCATCCATCAAATTTTCTTCAAACTGGTTACTTAATAAGGACAATTGCTGTGAAATACCCATATACCGTTTTTTCTTAACGGCTGTTAGCGCAACACCGGATAACTCAAAATCACGGATGTCATCATCAATGATTTTCTGCTGCGCTGGGTCTAATAGTGCATATTCATCCCCCTCTTTTATTGAGTGGTAGGCATCATACAAGGCTTTATTCTGCCCAACTTCAGTGCTGTACTCGCTTAATTTGGGCAAACAGGCTGAATAGGCCTCTCGCCACTCATCATTGTTCACCACTGAATTCAAATGGCTCACCGGTGACCACATGCGGCTAAGCTGATCGTCCATAAGTTCTATAGGGTATACAAGGTTATCCCACGTATAAGGGCCACCATTGGCTAATAGTTCTTTCAGCCTTTTCTTATTATGTGCTAGTAGTTGATCGACAGCTGGCTCAATATCAGCGGCTTTAATGGAGGAAAAGGGTGGTAACTCAAATTCGTCTAATAAGGGGTTTGGCATGGGGGTCTACACATCAAAAAAACATCATGTTCGCATAAACTACCTGTTTGAGTCACTATCCAAAACGGATATTAAACATCCAGACCGCCAAAACCCCCATTGCAAAAAAAAGTGTTAGGGCTAACCATGAGCGATATTTAAAGTGCTGAATGAGTTTTTCTTCATCTTTTGCTGAAATTAAAAAAGGCTGCCGAGGTCCTGCCGGTTTCTTAATGACATGGTTCACGCTCTGCTTTCTAGGCTCCAACTGCTCTTGAACGATTTGTTTCTTCGCTAAAATAACCGCCTTATCCCACTCATTCGGTTCAATTTCTCCACTACGGTCTGTATCAAACCGATTCAGCAACTGCTGAGGTGCTTTCTTCCAGCTTTTCAATAATGCCATTAACGTTTCTTGTTGATGGCTTGGCTCAAGTGGCTGATGGGTCTTAAATTCCCCGAGAACATATAATGGGTCACCTGCATGGATACGCTTTTCATGGTAACGGTAGCGCTTACCAAACGAAATAGGCCTAGAGCTAAAGCCACGGGGACCCGCACTAGGGTGTGCTGTACTGCCATACCAGGTATCCGATACTGAATGAATCACTTCTGCATCATCAGGGTCAATAATCGCGTTACCTGTTATACCCTCTAAAAAGAAAACCCCTTCACTAACCCCTGTTTCATGAAGCAGCCATGTTGAACGTCTTCGCCCACGCGCATAGTGTGACTGCTTTTCTTCAACGGTATACTCATACCAAACACAATTGACCCGGGTTAACGGTGCAATAATAGGATCACCTGGCAGCAACGCTGCGTGGCCTTTAAATTCGTTATAGCCTTGTGCCGCTGAGCGGACTAATGACGTCGGCATATTTTGCATCATTCGGTAACGAAAAGAGTACCGGAAAAAGTAATATAGGCACACTACGGCGGCTAAGCACACCAATGAAGAGTACAACCAGAACTCTCCAACTGGTAGCCTTAAGAGTTTTTGAGAGGCTTCGCCTATCATTCAAATAAGGCCTTCACATTCACATCCGCTAGCTCAGCATCTTCAAAATCAAGTAATTCAAATGGCATAAATTTGAAGAATCGAGCAATCAAGATATCAGGGAATTGTTCAATTCGCACATTATTGATATTGACGCTTTCGTTATAAAACTCACGCCTATCTGCAATATTATTTTCTAATTGGCTAATTCGTTTTTGTAACGATTGAAATGACTCATTCGCTTTCAGATCAGGGTAGGCCTCTGCGACGGCAAATAAATTCATCAAACCTTGGCGCATTTGTGTTTCTGCCTGCCCTAAGGCCCCCAGATTAGATTGCCCCAAGGCGCTCGACACACCTGAACGGGCGAGCATGACTTTTTCTAGCGTCTCTTGCTCGTGCTTCATATATTGTTGGCAGGTCGCCACTAATTTAGGCAGCTCATCATGGCGCTGCTTAAGCAACACATCAATATTAGACCACGCCTTAGACACACTGTGCTTCACGCTCACCAAGCTGTTGTATAGCGCGATACCATAACCTGCGGTAACAACCATCACAGCTATGCCGATAAATCCTGATACACTCATGTTTTCTCCCATTAAATATTACTCGCTAGAGTATAGAACAGGAACTCTCTTATGCCCGCTAAATCTTTTGATGGTCAAACCCCATCACTCAACAACTCCACTTTCATTCACCCAAGCGCTGTGGTCATTGGCAATGTTGAGCTGGCCGCCGATGTCTCTATTTGGCCCTTGGCGGTGGTTCGTGGCGATATCCATCACATTAAAATTGGCCAACGTTCTAACATTCAAGATGGTAGCGTGCTTCACGTCACTCATGCTAGTGACTTTAACCCCAATGGCTACCCACTCATTATTGGTGATGACGTAACGGTTGGACATAACGTCACCTTACATGGCTGCAATATTGGTAATAAATGTTTAATTGGCATGGGAGCCATTGTTATGGATGGAGCTATCGTTAACGATAACGTTATGATTGGTGCAGGTAGTTTAGTTCCCCCAGGAAAGGTTCTCGATAGTGGCTATTTATATGTTGGCTCTCCAGTAAAAAAAGCACGTCGCATTAATGAGAAAGAAGAGCGTTTTTTGAGTTATTCGCCTCAAAACTATGTTCGGCTTAAAAACAAATACCTAGCCGAGCAAGTGATGAATACGATGAAAAACTAAACATTTCTGCCCGCTGAGTATACAAACCCCTAGATTAAACTGCTCGTCAACAAGTTCCTTATCGTGCTAATCTAACAACTGTAACCCGTTAATAAATGAGCCCGTCATAAAGGAGAATAAAAATGGAACCCCGTTTGTGCTTAAGATCCCCCTTAAAACTTCCTGTTACTATCGTATTCAACGATAAGAAAATTGACTGCACTAGCAGAGACTTCAGTTTAGGTGGGATGTACCTAGAAACAGACGACTCATTTGTTAGCATGGGGACTGAAGCCATTCTAAGCTTTTCTTTGCACCAAGATAATCGCCCAAAAAGACATCATTTAAACGCAAAAGTGACGCATACAAAGGCAGATGGTATCGGCATTTCTTTTCAACGAGTCGGCAAAGCATCATTCCAGACCTTGCAAGAGTTACTAAAGTTTACTCGCCAGCAAAACCTACATTAAGCTCCTTAGTCAGCTACTCTAATCTGCTGCAACATCAACTCGGTATCCGGCATAACCCCACGCCATAAATAAAAGGCATGCGCGGCTTGCTCAACCAGCATCCCTAGGCCATCTACCGACAAAGCAGCCCCTTGTATATTCGCCCACTCAATAAAGGCCGTGGGTTTCTTACTGTACGCTAGGTCATAACACACTGCACCACTTGCAAGGAGCTTATCCGCAAGGGGTGGTAGTTTCCCACTTAGGCTGGCAGAGGTGGCATTAATTACTAGGTCAAACTGTTTACCTGCTAGTCCTTCGTAGCTGCAGGCATGAATACGCCCAATAGGCGAAAAAAGTTGCTCCATTAGCTCGGCCTTAGCAACCGTTCTGTTTGCTAAGTAAAGCATGGATGGCTTTGCCTCTAATAGGGGACCCAGTATTCCACGAGCAGCACCGCCCGCACCTAAAACCAACACCCGCTTATTTAATAGCGACAAACCTAGGTTATCAGTTAGGTCGGTCAGCAAACCAATTCCATCGGTATTATCACCTAACAAAGAACCGTCTTCCATCAGCTTTAATGTATTAACGGCTCCACTAAACTGTGCTCGCTCAGTGAGCTGGTCAGCTTTCTCAAAAGCTAGCTCCTTCAGCGGCACTGTACAGTTTAGCCCTTGCCCATTTGACTGAAAAAAATCAGATAATGCCTGATCAAATACCTCCGGCTTAACTTCAATCGCACTATAGCTTAAATCTTGCTCTGTTTGGGCTGCAAATTGGGCATGAATAGCAGGTGACATGCTATGCCCTATAGGAAAACCAACAACTGCGTACTTATCCATTAATATGTCCTAATTTATTGTTGTAACCAACGCGCAACGTCTTTCGAAAAATAGCTCAGTATCGCGTTGGCACCCGCCCGCTTAAACGCTAACAGCGCTTCCAACACAACCGCCTTTTCATCTAACCAGCCATTTTGTGCTGCCGCTTTAATCATTGCGTATTCACCGCTCACTTGATAAGCAAAAACGGGTATATCAAATTCATCACTCACTCGGCGAATAATGTCCAAATAAGGCATACCAGGTTTCACCATCACCATGTCGGCACCTTCTTCAATATCCAACGCGACCTCAACCAATGCCTCATCGCTGTTGGCGCAATCCATTTGGTAACTGTATTTATTCGCTGTCCCTAGTTGCCCTGCAGAGCCAACGGCATCTCTAAATGGCCCATAAAAACTAGAGGCATACTTTGCTGAATAAGCTAGGATTTTTGTATTGGTATAGCCGGCCTCCTCTAAAGCATCACGTATCGCCGCCACACGGCCATCCATCATATCCGATGGCGCAACAATATCAGCACCCGCCTCAGCATGTGAAAGCGCCTGTTTTACAAGCACTTCAACCGTTTCATCATTTAATACATAACCCTTTTTATCAATAAGGCCATCCTGCCCATGAGAGGTAAATGGGTCTAACGCTACATCAGTAATCACCCCTAATTCTGGAAAGGCCTCTTTTAATGCCCTAACGGCTCGTTGCGCTAAACCTTGTGGGTTCCATGCTTCATCGGCTGAATCTGTTTTTTCCGCAGGATCGGTCACTGGAAAAATAGCTATTGCAGGGATGCCTAAGTGATAAATCGTCTCCGCCTCTTTAAGCAGCAAATCTATGCTTAAACGCTCCACATCGGGCATCGAGTTAATGGTTTGACGTTGATTTTCTCCATTAATAACAAACACAGGATAAATCAGGTCATCGACACTGAGTTTGCTTTCGCGCATTAAACGACGGCTAAAATCATTGGCTCTCATTCTCCTCATTCGAGTGGGAATTATTAAGTTTGAGTCTGTTTTTTCCACGTTTTCACTCCATCAAAAATCACTAATAAGTAACCATTCTAACGAGTTGTTCAAGCGATCGCTTTAAATATATTTTACACGTTAGCAGCACAATCCCTATATTAAGAGCATCTTCGCGTTTTTAGTGCACTAAAACTCAACTTATATTGGACCAGATATAGACTCGTTTATTAACAGTTTTCGACATTTATGCTAAAAATCCACTACCTTTATATCAACAATAACCCTAAAATAGGTTTTACAAAGGTATAGGTTAACGCTACTTATTCCAACAAACATAAAACAATAAAAACCATGTACTCGGAGTATTTTTGATGGAAAAACATAATGGACTACTCATTACAATCAGCTGTTTCCTCTTGCTGCTTACATCAATCGGTGCGATAGCAAAGGACTTAAACGCACCTCAGTTGGCTATTCAAGAGACATCTGACTTGATCTACAACGCTGCTAAAGAAAATAGCGAAAGGTTAGGAGACCGTGATTACGCATTAATTCTAGTCAATGATATTCTTGAACCGCAGCTCGATCTTGAAAAGATATCTAGATTGGTTCTTGGGAAGCACTGGCGAAAAGCATCTGATGAACAAAAGGTAGCCTTTCAAAGAGAGTTTAAAACGCTCCTTGTGAACACTTATGCATCTTCTTTTAATGAGTTTGGCGAATGGACCGTACACTTTTTGCCCATGTCTCTTGAGCCTGAGGTAAAACGCACCCTTGTAAAAACTGAAGTTATCCAGCCTTCTCGACCACCTGTTGCAGTTAACTATCGCATGGCTATCACTAAAGAAGGCACATGGAAAACCTACGACGTAATGATCGAAGGGATTAGTATGGTGACCAATTATCGAAGCAGTTTCGCTAAGAGCATTAGAGAAAGCGGTGGATTAGATAATGTGATTCAAATGCTGGCTGAAAAAAACCAGTTATTTGAATCAAGCCAGCTTGCACTAGATGACTCTAATCCGCAGTCATAGTTTACTCGCTTAAACCCAGCCAATCTTTTTTCTGTAAAAAGGTATCATAAAGTGCTTTTTCAGGAGAGCCGGCTTCTGGCTCCCAGTTATATCGCCAGCTGACCGTTGGCGGCAAAGACATAAGGATAGACTCGGTACGCCCTCCTGTCTGCAAACCAAAAAGTGTTCCCCTGTCCCACACTAAATTAAATTCGACATAGCGCCCACGTCGATAGTGTTGAAAGCTAACTTCTTTATCAGTAAAACTTTGCCCTTGTCTACGTTTAACAATGGGCGCATAAGCTGGAATAAAGTGGTCGCCGACACTTTTAGTCAGTTTGAAACAGTGATCAAAGCCCCCTACATTCAAATCATCAAAAAATAAACCACCCACGCCTCGTGGCTCTTGCCGGTGCTTCAGGTAGAAATAATCATCACACCATTTCTTATAATAAGGGTAAACCTCTTCGCCAAAAGGATCACAGGCCTCTTTCGCCTGTTTGTGCCAATGCACAACATCCTCTAGATAAGCATAATATGGTGTCAAATCAAACCCACCACCAAACCACCAAATAGGCTCCTCACCTTTCTTCTCAGCGATAAAGAAACGTACATTGGCGTGCGAAGTAGGCACAAAAGGGTTACGCGGGTGTATCACCAATGAAACCCCTAGCGCCTCAAAGTGTCGACCAATCAACTCGGGCCTATGATCTGTTGCTGAACTGGGTAAGCTCTCCCCTTTGACATGAGAAAAATTAACACCCGCTTGCTCAAAGGTTTCACCATTCTCTAGCACGCGTGTTCGACCGCCTCCACCTAAGCCAGCGCGCTCCCAACACTCCTCAACAAAAGCCCCTCTCTCCTCAAGCCCTTCTAAAGCTGCACAAATCGAATCTTGCAGGGCTAAAAAGTACTCCCTTACCTGTTGAACATTAGCTGCTGACATTGATTAATATTTTTTAAAGTTAACGAAACCGTTTATTCGAGAAAGGATCTATAATCTGACTGGTTTGCTTGCCCGAACCGACCTCACCATCAATTATAAAAACACCGGCAGCACTAAATGCTACACGAACCTGCTCTGCTGATATCAGCGGTGCCTGCCCAGTTTTATTGGCACTAGTTGATATCAATGGGCCTCCCGCTAACTCACAAAGTTCTCTAGCCAATGGGTGCTGGACTAACCTAACGGCAATTGACTGACTAGTCCCCCTCACCCACTGAGGCACACTTTCTTTTGCCGGCAGTAACCAGGTTATGGCCTCATCATGAGGACTAAGTATTCTGCTGATGATGTGGTCTGGAACTCGTTTTATATAGCCGTCTAGCTGCCTGATACTAGCCGCAATTAGTATCAAGCCTTTTTCCCAGCTTCTTTCCTTCAAGGCGAGCAATTTACTAACTGCTTCCTCGTTTAACGGGTCACAGCCCAAACCAAACACTGCTTCTGTCGGATACGCCACTAAGCCACCTTTTCTGAGCTGCGTAACAAAGCGTTCCTTTTGCCCAGTCATTGTTGCCATTGTTCGCTAGCCTAGGGTGTTTTCTTTACAAGCTATCCTGTAGTTTTTGATTTTTCTTAATAACAGCCTCTGCCGACGCTTTTCTATCAGCCAGAACACGTTGAGCAAGTTCTGTGTCTGCCAAAGCCATTATTTGGGCGGCCAAATAGGCTGCATTTTTCGCGCCAGGCTTACCGATAGCAACAGAGGCCACCGGAATTCCGCCGGGCATTTGAACCGTCGATAGTAAGGCATCCATCCCTTGTAATGAGCCTGCATCTAAAGGGACTCCAATAACTGGCTTAACCGTATTGGCAGCCACCGCGCCTGCTAAGTGCGCTGCTAAGCCTGCAGCAGCGATAAATACTGCGCAACCACGTTGATCTGCACCCGTAACATACTCATGTGTTTCAGCAGGTGTTCTATGCGCGGAAGTGACTCTTACTTCAAACGGAATACTCAGTTCTTTCAAAACACCTAAGGTGGACTGCATCACTGGGAAATCAGAGTCTGAACCCATTAAAACGGCGACAAATGCTTGTTGTTTTTTCATTACTATACTTTACCTTTTCTTTTAGTTAATCTGGTTTAGCTATTTCTTCACAGGGTGTTACATAGCCACACTCCTGTTGTGGGCAAACTTTCTCTGCCCCTCTACGTTTAGTTGTTTTAACGGTCAATATGGGCCAATTACAATTTGGGCATGCCTCATTGATCGGTTCATTCCACAGCGCATATTTGCATTTAGGGTAGTTAGAACAAGAATAGAATATCTTCCCCTTACGAGATTTGCGCTCCAGAATTGTTCCCTTTTTACAGTCAGGACAAACCACTTGTGTGTCTTTAGGTTTCTCTAATGGCTCCATATGCTTGCAGTCTGGATACGAACTACAGCCGATAAATTTACCATAACGACCGGTACGGATAATTAAGTTAGACTCACACTTAGGACAGCTTCTTCCTTCCACAACCTCAGGCTCAGCCGCGGCAGCATCCTCATTCAGGTTACGGGTATAGCTACACTCAGGGTAATCGGTACAACCAATAAAGCGGCCATTTCGCCCTAAACGAATAGACAATTGTTTACCACACTCTGGGCACTTTTCATCCATCGCTTCCTGCGTAACATCACTACGCTGAACACTCACTTCCTTATCATCGATCAAAGTTTTAAACGGTTGCCAGAATTTTTTCATTAATGGCAACCATTTCATCTCACCCCTTGAAACAGCATCTAGATCATCTTCTAACTTGGCGGTAAAATCATAATCAACATAGTTGGTAAAATGCTGAGTTAAAAACTTGTTAACAATCCGCCCAACATCGGTTGGGTAAAAGCGTTTTTGCTCTATTTCTACATACTCACGATTTTGTAGGGTAGAAATAATCGATGCATAGGTTGACGGACGACCAATGCCAAATTCTTCCAGCGCCTTAACTAAACTCGCCTCACCATACCTTGGTGGCGGCTCGGTAAAGTGCTGATTAGGTAACACTTCAAGCAAGTCTATCAACTCGCCTTCCTTCATCGGCGGCAGTAAGTTTTCCTTATTGTCATCCTCATCCTTGCTGTCATCTTTGCCTTCCAAATAAACCGACATAAAGCCTGGCTTATTGACCGTTGAACCTGTTGCACGGAAGGTATGATCTTGGCCACAGGTTAAATCAACGCTCACCATATCAATCACCGCATGCGCCATCTGAGATGCCACTGCTCTTTTCCAGATAAGCAGGTACAATTTATACTGGTCTTTGCTTAGCGAACCATTAATTTCTTCAGGAATTTTACTCACTAAACTTGGACGAATCGCTTCATGCGCCTCTTGTGCATTCTTTGACTTCGTTTTATAAACATTCGGCTTTGCAGGGACATTCTGCTTGCCATAACGCTGCTCAATCAATTCTCGAATATCACCAACGGCTTCTTCAGCTAAGTTAACTGAGTCGGTACGCATATAGGTGATCAAACCTGTCGACTCACCACCAATACTAACCCCTTCATATAATTGCTGCGCAATCTGCATGGTTTTTTTGGTTGTAAACCCTAGCTTTCTGGCGGCTTCTTGTTGCAAAGTTGATGTTGTAAAAGGTGCTGCTGGGTTGCGCTTGCGTTGTTTCTTTTGCAGCTTCTTAACCAGTAATTGGCCTACCGCAACGGCCTCGATAGCATCTTTTATCTCTTTCGCTCGCTGCTCATCGGTCACACTAAATTGGCTCAGTTTTTCGCCATCAAAATGAGTTAGCTTCGCTTTAAACGCTTGCTCACTGGCTGACACTTTGGAGTGTATCGACCAGTATTCACGCTTTTTAAACGCTTCAATTTCTAACTCTCGCTCAACAATCAGTCGCAATGCAGGGCTCTGCACACGGCCTGCAGATAAACCCCGCCTGATTTTTTTCCAAAGCAAGGGCGATAAATTAAAACCAACTAGATAGTCTAGTGCGCGCCGCGCTTGCTGCGCATCGACCATATCCATCGATAGCTCACGTGGTTCTTTGATCGCTGCTTGAATGGATTTCTTGGTGATTTCATGAAAAACAACCCGGTATACCGGCTTATCTTTCAGCAGCTTTTTCTCTTTCAACAGTTCAGATACGTGCCATGAAATAGCTTCCCCTTCTCTATCTGGATCAGTCGCGAGATAAAGGGTGTCGGCTTTTTTCATCGCCTTAGTAATCGCTTGAACATGCCGTTGGTTGCGTTCAACCATCGAGTACTTCATTTTGAAATCGTGTTCGGTATCAACCGCTCCTTCCTTTGGAATAAGGTCTCGTACGTGCCCGTAAGACGCTAGGACTTGAAAGCCTTTTCCTAAGTACTTCTCAATGGTTTTCGCTTTTGCTGGTGACTCTACAATGACTAAATTTAACATGTTTGACTCAATGTAATTCAAATGGAATATCGCCGTATACCAGCTCTTCCATTTGTGAATAATGTCCTTCCATTCCGGCTTGGCTAAATAACACCATTAACGCCACCCACTTAATGTGCTCCACCGTTAGCACCGTATCGCCTAACGCCATCGCTCTATCAATAATCAACTCTCGTCGACTTGAGTCAATAATGCCTGCTTGCTCTAAAAACAGCAAGAAGCCCTGCGCATCCACATCGAAACGTTGCCGCTCCTCTGGCGAATAAATTCTCATTGAGGATTGCCCAAGGTAGTTTTCTATTGCTGTTACTGGCAGACTCGTTAGCTCATCCATCCAGTCAAACGCTCTATCGACATAGTTTTCACTAAAACCCGCCTCTAGGAGCTCAGACTTTAGTTTGCCCTGCTCCATCACTTGCTCGTCCCCTACATCAATATAGTGTTCGAAAAGGTAGACCAACACATCAAAAATAGTTTCTTTCATTTTTTCCAAATTCATCTCAACTTAGTCAATTACACAGCGGTAAAAAAACCCACCTGGAGCAGATGATACTAGCCCTTCTAGCTCCAATACCAGCAGCATAGAGGAAACTTCTTCAGCTGTAAATTTTGTTTCCATTATTAAGTCATCAACGGAAATGGGGTCAAAAGCAATTTTTTCAAGTAACATCAGGTAATCTGCCTCTAATGTTACTCCTGACACCTGCTCCGGCTTCACACCCTCATCACCTGCAACAACACAGGATAAACTTCCCAACTCCTCAAGTACGTCATCCGCCGTCTCTACCAGCTTAGCGCCCTGCCTAATTAGGTGGTGACAGCCTTTTGCCAATGGATTGTGAATAGAGCCTGGCATAGCAAAGACTTCTCGTCCCTGCTCCATTGCATGTTTGGCTGTAACCAAGGTTCCACTTTTAATGGTGGCTTCTACCACCAGAACGCCCAAGCTTAAGCCACTAATAATTCTATTTCTTCTTGGAAAGTAACCCGGCCTTGGTTGTGTTCCAATTGGAAATTCTGACACAATTGCACCCGTTTTAATAATTTCTTTTGCTAAGGATTTGTGGCTTGCGGGGTAAACCCGATCTAAACCTGTTGCAGCTACTGCTATGGTTTTTTTAGATGCATCCAGTGCGCCATAGTGTGCGGCTTGGTCAACACCTAAGGCAAGGCCACTAGTAATAGTTAAGCCAAACGAAGCTAAGTTTTTTGCAAATGCATGCGTTGTTTTCAACGCCATAGGGGATGGACTACGTGTCCCAACAATCGCTAACTGCATCGAGCTTAATAACGAACGATCCCCTCGCACAAACAAAAGTGGCGGCGGGTCTGGAATCTCTTTCAGTAAGGCCGGGTAATCATCATCATGCCAGCACATAACATGACAGTCACTCTGCTCTAGCCACGCCAAATCAGGGTCAATAATGCTGCTATCAACACTTTTTATTTTCTGGGCAACAGCGTCTGACAACTGCGCGTTTTTTAAGTCATTCGTAGTGGCTGACAGGATTGCTGAGGGGCTTTTAAATACTTCCAATAAAGCCAAGTATGTTTTCGCACCGACTCCCGGTACTCGCCATAAAATAAGCCAATCACGCAGCCTTTCAATAGAAAAGCTTGACGAAATATCATCGCCAAGCTCATTAGTTACTTTCATTAAAACCTATGGTGTTCGCACGACATCTAACCGATGAATGACACGGCGCCCTTCCATCACTAGCCCATAACTCACTCGTTCAAACACACGAAAAACCATCAAGACGCCCGACTTTTCATCTGGCAGCTTAACTTTCTCAGCTCCTCCTGCGACAACATCTCTAATGTTCTCTCCAGCCTGGTCAATTTGCAATACATGCCCAACTTCAACCCCATCTTGTTCGCCACGGTCTATGGCTACAACATCGAACTTTGAAATTTGCATCACTCCATCAGGCGCACCTATGATTCGACCTTTAATCTCGGCCGTTGGCACATGTGGGTAATAGTTCTGTATTACGTCGCCCTCTAGAGTGACCAATAAACGATCACCTTTGCGTACTTCACGTGTGGTCTTTGATAGCATAACGGTTGCTGGATCACCAAGTCGCTCCACAGCAGATTCTGCGATAAAGATAGACTCGAAGCCTAATGACTCACCTGTCTCACCATCTTTATACTCTTCACCTTGACGAACAACACTGTACCCTGTTGCCGCATTCTCATCTAACGACCGAACATACGCTTTATAGTTAGCACTTCCAAGAATATGCGTATCTTCAAACGCAACAATATACGGCGCTGAGTTAAACTCATCTTCCGTCATAACTCTAGGACTGTTTAGAAAAGCAGCTATCGCATCCACAGGGATCATTGGAATAGCCTCGTCAATACTTAAGCGACGTATCGCTGGCGATAACCTTTTATCTCTTCCCTTTAACCGTAAAACCGGCTTACCATCTACAAAAGCCAATTCAATAACATCGCCTGGGTAAATTAAGTGTGGGTTCTCAATTTGCTCATTTACTTGCCAAATATCTGGCCAACGCCAAGGTGTTTGTAAAAAACGTGCGGAAATATCCCACAGCGTATCGCCTTTAACAACCATATACTCATCAGGATGCGAAGGGTTTAGCTCAACCTCATTATTGGCCGCCACGTTCCAGCACAAAAACACCCCAACAGCCAGTCCAATTACTTTTTTTAAATCCATGAGATTCCCTTTATTGGCATTTTAATTGATACTCACAGTCTAGCTTAAAACATCTGCTATTCAAAGTTTAACTTAAACTCTGTAGAATCCCTTGTTAAGCATTTGACTACAAGCTCACACTCTAGACTGACAACTACAAAATATGGCCAAATTAAATATTCTTCATTTCCCCGATAAGCGACTTCGCACAAAAGCGAAAGACATTCATGTCATCGATGATGCCTTACGAGTCATTGTCAGCAACATGCTGGAAACAATGTACGACGCTCCGGGCGTTGGCCTTGCCGCCACGCAAGTCAATATCCATAAGCGCCTCATAGTCATTGATGTTTCAGAAGAAAAAGATCAGCCTTTATGCTTTATCAATCCGGTCATCACACATAAAGAGGGGATTGAGCTAGGCCAGGAGGGGTGCCTATCTGTGCCAGGCTACTACGAAAACGTTGAACGCGCCGAAACAATAACAGTCACCGCGCTGGATAAAGATGCTAAGCCTTTCGAACTGACAACTGACGGCTTACTCGCTATTTGTATCCAGCATGAAATTGATCATCTAGATGGAAAATTATTTGTTGACTATTTATCACCGCTGAAACGCAATAGAATCCGCAAAAAACTTGAGCGTCTGGATAAAGATCAAGCACTTAAGCAAACTTAACTTGCAACTGAGCCACCTACCTAACCTTTACTGATAAACATTTTATGAGAATTATTTTTGCAGGCACGCCTGATTTTTCAATTCCAACGCTCAACGCGCTCATCTCAAGTCAGCACCAGGTATGCGCGGTATACACCCAACCCGATCGACCAGCAGGGCGAGGGCGAAAAATACAAGTAAGCCCAATTAAACAGCGTGCGTTAGATGCGAAAATCCCCATTGAACAGCCGGTTAATTTTCAATTGGATGAAACACTCAATATATTGGCTAATTACCAAGCCGACCTTATGGTAGTGGTTGCATATGGCATTATATTACCGCCATCGGTTCTCACCACCCCTAAATGGGGTTGCATTAATATTCACGCTTCATTATTACCCCGCTGGCGTGGCGCAGCCCCAATCCAACGGGCCATCTTATCGTCTGATCAAGAAACAGGCGTCACCCTTATGCAGATGGACAAAGGCTTAGACACGGGCGATATGCTGCTAAAGACTACCTGTCGCATTAAACCCGACGATACCTCCAGTAGCTTACATAATAAACTGTCAACGCTGGGTGCTAATGCACTTCTAGATTTACTACCACTCGTTGAAAAACAGCAGTTAACGCCCGTTAAGCAAGCCGAAGTAGGTGTGACTTACGCACACAAATTAACCAAGCAAGAAGCACAAATTAATTGGGATCAACCGGCTAGCCTTGTTCAACGCGCCATCCAAGGCTACAACCCTTGGCCGGTCGCTCATACCCTACTGAAGGGCTCAGCATTGCGAATATGGCTAGCAGCTGTTACAACGCAGGCCGCACAGGATGCACCGGGGACAATAAAAACCATTAAGGGCCAACTGTTTGTGGCCTGCAATGATTATTACGTTGAAGTCACCGAGCTTCAAGCGGCTAACAAGCGTCGAATGACGGCCAGTGAATACCTTGCAGCCCATGCTATAGATAAACTAACTTTAGGTCACGATGAATAACCTTAAAAAGAAAAAAAATCCGTCCGCTAGAGAGCTAGCCGTTACGGTCATTTGTACGGTGACCCAGCAAGGCAAGTCGCTTACCGAAGCCTTAACGCTTGCCGATGTACTGGAACCTAGAGACAAAGCTTTTTGTCGTGAGATTTGTTATGGCACTATTCGCTGGTATAGCCGTCTAGAAGGCCTACTTAACTTGCTTCTAAAGAAACCATTTAAAGCCAAGGACAGCGATATAAAGGTGCTCATCCTCACCGGCTTATATCAAATAATTTACCTCAGCACGCCCGACCATGCTGCTGTTTCAGAGACCGTCAGCACCTGTTCAGCCGGGCGAAAGAGCTGGGCTAAAGGGGTTTTAAATGGTGTTTTACGAAACTTTTTACGGAACAGAGCGACCTTAGAAAAAAGTATCGACGCCCAGCTCAACCAACAATTCTCCCATCCAACCTGGCTTATTCAGCAGCTTCAGAAGGACTGGGGCGATCAACTCAGTCATATTTTACAGGCAAACAATCAACACCCGCCTATGTCCATACGGGTAAATGAAAAAGCCATTTCGCGACACCAATATGTCAAGCAGCTAGACGAGGCCGCCATTAAGACCCATGAAAACCCATTTAACTCAGTCGGGCTAACTCTAGATCAGGCCGTCAACGTTGACCAATTACCTGGCTTTTGGCAAGGCACTTGCTCGGTACAAGACAGTGCTGCACAGCTCGCAGCCTCCCTACTGAAGGTCGAGGATAACCAGCGTATTTTGGATGTTTGTGCCGCACCGGGTGGTAAAACAGCCCACTTGCTCGAGAGCACAAATGACAGCAATGCTCTAACGGCTATTGATATTGACGAGCTAAGAAACCAACGTGTCATTGAGAACCTAACCCGCTTAAACTTAAAAGCTGATGTGCTGACCGTCGATGCTTTAGAAACAGCAGAATGGTTTGATCAGCAGCCCTTTCAACGAATACTACTTGATGCCCCTTGCTCCGCAACAGGCGTTATTAGACGCCACCCTGATATCAAACTTCTTCGGCAGGCCTCTGATATAAAAGCACTTGTTGAATTGCAGAGCCAACTGTTAGAAGCTATCTGGCCCCTTTTAGAGAAGGGAGGGCGTCTTTTATATGCGACCTGCTCTATTCTATCCGCAGAAAATAGTCAGCAAATAGCCAGCTTTGTCTCTCGCCATACAGATGCTCAGCCAGTAACTATTGACGCACAATGGGGGCAAGCTTGCGAATTTGGCCGTCAAATACTTCCGGGGCAAGATAATATGGATGGTTTTTTCTACGCATGCCTCACAAAAACGTAAGTCGCCTTTGGCTAGTTTTTTTATCGGCCACAGCCCTAGGTGTTATTTTGTTACTTCTAACCCTTAGTAACAGCACAAACAGCAATACAGGCATTGCCGTAAAAACAGCTCGCATCCACCAAAATGATGATGCGTTTTTCTTAACTGCTCGGATTAATTATCAACTCAGTAAAGAGGCTCACAGTGCCCTTAAAAATGGCATCACGCTCAACTTTACCGTCAATCTAACTGTTGTTGAGCCTAGGCGCTGGCTGCCTAATAAGGTTCATTTAACCTTGCCATTGAGCTATCAGCTCAAATACCACACGCTCGCTAAAACATATCAATTAACCGATATGAACCAGCGACAGCACAACTTCTCTCGATTAGAACCAGCTCTCCATGCGTTAGGTGTACTAAAAGATATTTCTTTACACTCCTCTTCATTGCAAAATAAAAAGAATTTACAAGGGAAAATGAAGGTCAACCTTAATATTGAGGCGCTACCCTTACCGATGCGGCCCTTGGCCTATATAAGCCCAGGCTGGCACTTACGTAGTAATACCTATCTATGGCCAATACATTAATTAAAAAGAAAAACCACCTTATTACAGCTGGGCTACTCCTCAGCTTCTTCATCAGTTTTTACCTGATGAGCCATGCCACCCAAGCATCATCAAGATTTAATGAGCTGTTTACCTCCTTATTACTGGTTAACATTATCGCAACGGTTTTGCTTTTTGCTCTACTGGTTAAAAATCTATTATGGCTTCGGCAGCAGTTTAAAAAGAAAGTGATCGGTTCACGTATCACCTTAAAGGTTGTTTTGCTGTTTTTTGCTATTTCCAGCATCCCCACTGCCGTTGTTTTTTATTTTTCTAACCAATTGCTTCATCAGAGTGTCGACAGCTGGTTTGATGTTCATATTGATGAGGCTATGCAAAACTCATTAACGCTTAGTCAACGCTCTTTTGACAACAAAACTCGGTCCGCGATGAGGGAGACTCGACAATTAGCTGAGGTATTAGAAAACGAGTCTGATATTTTTTTATCCCTAACACTGGCTAGCTTACGTGAGGTGAGCAGTGCGGCTGAGCTGACAGCCTTTTCAAAACAAGGGCGCATTATTGCCAGCACCAATGTTGACCCAGGGGTTCTTATCCCCAGCACACCCGATGACGCTATTTTATTATTGCTTAGACAAAGCGGTGAGTTTATTGGGATTGAACCCAGTGATAATGGCAATATTATTATTCGCGCCCTCGTTGAAATAAAAGCCTCTAACCCTAAGCGCTACCTTCAAGCAATATATCCTGTTCAAGAAGGCTTTAGTGAGCTAGCCAATACCGTAGAGAATGCCTATACGGCGTATCAAGAGTTTAACTTTCTACGCCAGTCGTTAAAATCCAGCTTTACTTTAACTCTTTTTTTAGTCCTTATTTTCACCCTTTTAATTGCTAGTTGGGCCGCATTTGTTTTCGCTCGTGAACTCGTTGAACCTGTTCGGCAACTTGTAAAAGGCACTAAGGCTGTTGCTGCTGGCGACTATGAAAACAAACTCCCCGTTGGTCCTCACGATGAACTAGGCTTTTTGGTCAACTCCTTCAACGAGATGACATCAAAAATTTCTGCTACTCGGCTTACCGCGCGTAATGCTCAGCGTGATGCAGAAAACCAGCATGCCTATTTAGCAACCATCCTCCGGCATTTATCTAATGGTGTTCTCGGGTTTGATTTATCATTTAGACTCATGACGGCCAATCAAGGTGCCAATCAAATTCTTGGACAAGACCTGGCGCCTTGTATTAATTTATCCCTTGAAGCGCTTTCCCTTAAACACCCTAATCTAGAAAAGTTTTGCCTTTTTATTAATCAGTCTTTCGCTGCCAAGGCGTCGGAATGGCAGCACGAATTTACCTTCCAAATTCAACAACAAAAAAGAACGTTACTGCTTAAAGGAGCGCCTCTTTTTGCGGCTGATGACAGTCAATCTGGCTATATTCTGATTTTTGATGATGTCACTCCAATCATTCAGTCTCAAAGAAATGCGGCTTGGAGCGAGGTTGCCCAGCGCTTAGCACATGAAATCAAAAACCCTTTAACACCGATTCAACTCTCTGCTGAACGCTTACAAAGAAAACTGCATGGCCAGCTAGATGCTGCCTCAGACCAGTTATTAAAAAAATCAACCAACACTATTATTCATCAAGTTAGCGCGATGAAAAGCATGGTTGATGACTTTTCAGATTTTGCCAAGCCAGCAAAGTTTAGCCCCAAGCGTATCGCTATTGGTGAACTTATTGAAGAGGTTTCATTGCTTTACCAAGGGCAAATTAAAAGGCTAAATACCCACTTAGACCCTAACTTACCCACTATTTTTGCCGACCCCATTCGCTTAAGACAAGTTCTTATAAACTTAATTAAAAATGCTCAGGAAGCTGTTAATGATGTAGATTCTGGACGTATCGACATCTCCATCAATTACCTGCCAAACAAGCAATCCATAAAGATTTGTATTGCTGATAATGGCCCGGGGGTAGATAATTCCGACCTTGAACATATTTTTGAGCCGTATGTCACCTCTAAGGTACACGGCACGGGGCTAGGCTTAGCCATTGTTAAAAAAATTATTGATGAACACGGTGGTACTATCAGCATTGAACCCGTACAACCTCAGGGTGCTAATTTCACCATTCATCTCCCTGTCCTCACTAATAAAACCCAGCAACCTGACGGAAGTACTTTATGAGCAAATCCCACATTCTTGTCATAGATGACGAACCTGATATTCGCAGCTTAGTCCGTGATATCCTTGAAGACGAAGGCTATCAAGTTTCCACTGCTGACAATGCAGCCAGCGCGCAAAAAGCACGGCTTGAATCTCGCCACAATTTAATTTTGCTTGATATATGGATGCCCGATATTGACGGTATTGCCTTATTAAAAGAATGGGCAGATGCAGGTGAACTCTCTTGCCCCGTGGTCATGATGTCTGGTCATGGAACAGTAGAAACAGCCGTTGAAGCGACTCGCTTAGGTGCTTATGACTTTTTGGAAAAGCCATTGTCACTGGCTAAACTTTTACTCACGGTTGAGCGAGCTTTAGAGGCCGAAAAATTAAAACAAGAAAATATTGACCTAAAAAAGTTCAATCTCAGTAGTCAAAAACCCCTTGGAAACAGTCAACAAATTCAGCAATTATTCGAACAAGCTGATCGATTGCGCTTACACGATACGCGGGTTCTTCTAACAGGTGAGCCTGGCAGCGGCAAAGAAACACTTGCCCGATATATTCACAACAATGGCTCTCGAAAAGATGGGCCTTTTATCAAGCTCAATACTGGCATCATCACGCCTAACAACGCACTTGATGAGTTTTTTGGCCGCGAACAGAATGGTTCTATTCATTATGGTTTACTTGAAAAAGCCAACCATGGCACCCTGTTTATTGATGAAATTGGTGATTTAGATAACGAAGCCCAGCTAAGGCTACTAAGCGCCCTAGAGTCAAAATCATTTCAGCGAGTTGGCGGTAATGAGGTGGTAAAGACTGACGTACGAATAATAGCCTCCACACGAAAAGATCTTGAAGAAGCCATCCAGCAAGGCGAGTTTAGACAAGATCTATATTACTTACTTAATGTTGCCTGCCTACAATTACCCCCCCTTAGGGAGCGCAAGCAAGACATCCCTTTATTGCTTAACTTTTACCTACAGCATTATATTAAGCAAGAAAACTTACCTAAACGCCAGTTTACTGTTGCAGCACAGCAATTTTTAAGCGATTATGCGTGGCTTGGAAACATTCGTGAATTGCGCAATGTTGTCCAGCGTTTGTTAATCCTCGGCATTGGTGATGAAATTGGCCTAACCGAAATAAAAACAACACTGGGCGAAGCAGCCAGGTCTGTTATAACCGCTAATGACATACCTAGTTTTTATGACCTACCCCTTAAAGATGCTCGCGCTCAATTTGAAAAGGCTTACCTTGATTACCACCTTGACAAACACCAAGGCAGTGTTACGAAACTGGCTGAAACAGCAGGCGTCGAAAGGACTCACTTGTACCGTAAGTTACATGCGCTTGGCATTGAGTTCAGAGGCAAACGATAGAATTAATAGATAGATTATAGAATGAGAATTATTATTTTAGGTGCTGGACGAGTAGGCTTTACCGTCGCCAGCAACCTTGCTAATGAAAACATCGACATCACGATCATTGATCAACATCAAGAGTCTATTGATAAAGTGTGTGAACGCTTAGATGTATCTGCGATTTGTGGAAATGTCACCCACCCAGACGTCTTAGTCAGTGCCGATATCAAGCATGCTGATATCATCATCGCTGTCACAGACAGTGACGATACCAATATGATGGCTTGTCAAATAGCTCACCATTTGTTTCAAGTTCCACAAAAAATAGCTCGAGTGAGAGCACAGTCATTTTTAAATGTGCAAGATCAGCTATTCAATAAGACCGCTATTCCTATTGATCTGATCATTAACCCTGAAAATGAAATTGTTAGTTTTATCAAAAACCTTATATTGCATCCAGGTTCTCAACAGGTTTTATCGTTCGCAGATGGCGCCCTCAGTCTCGTTGAAACAAGGTGCAGTCTAAACAGCCCGCTTATTGGGCAAAGCCTGCAAGACTTAACTACTTCTTTGCAAGGTCTTTATGCCCGAATAGCGACCATTTATAGAAAAGGGAGAACGATTATCCCAACGTACGACACTGTTATTGAGGACGGTGATCGAATGTTCTTTATCGCACCATCAGAAGACATCAAAAAAGTTCTCAGCATACTGTTCAATCGAAGCAAACCCTATAAACGACTTATCATAGCTGGCGGTGGTAGAATTGGCCTAGGGGTCGCCAAAGCGCTTGAGGGAACACTGCAAGTAAAAATTATTACCAAAAAAACTGAAAATGCCAACCAACTGTCTGAACAACTAGACCACAGCATTGTGCTAACCGGTGATGCTACAGATGAAGCTTTCTTATTGGACGAAAACATCGATAAAACGGATGTTTTTTGTACCTTAACCAGCGATGATGAAACGAACATTCTTTGCTCTATGCTAGCAAAAAGCTTAGGCGCAGGCGTTGTGATGAGCCTAGTGGACCGCAATGCCTATATGAATATGGTGGATAACGGCTCTATAGACAATGTCATCTATCCCCAACACATCACCATTGGTAAAATTCTTGCTCAAGTTAGGCGCGGTGATATTTCAAATGTCCACTCAATATTACGCGGTGTTGCGGAGGCATTTGAAACCACCGTCCAAAGCAATGATGAAAAACATAGTTTAGTGGGCCAAAAAATTGGTGACCTTAAGTTACCAGAAGGCAGTTTAGTCATCGGCTTGGTAAGAGAACATATTTCGCTACCTACAAAATCTAGCATGCCAATCCAAGTAGGTGACAAAATTATCTTTTTTGTGTCTAACAAGTCATCCATTCCTGCTATTGAAGCATTATTCCATCCACCAAAATCCTTGCTTAGCCGGCTGTTAAAACACTAATGCATTACAATGTCATTAGGCGAGTATCAGGGCTTCTCCTTGGCCTTTTTAGCATCACAATGCTCCCCCCAGTACTTGTGTCTATCATTTATAACGAGCAGAACCACCAGCCATTCGTTATTGGTTTTTTTACCATTTTCCTTTGTGGTTTCCTACTTTGGCTAAGTGCAAGGCATGCCAAAGAAGAGTTACGTACCCGCGATGGCTTTATTATTGCCGCAGTTTTTTGGCTTAGTCTAGGGCTCGCAGGTGCAATACCATTTTACGTTTCGACAATACCATCACTCTCGTTAACCGATGCTATTTTTGAATCTATTTCAGGTCTAACCACAACCGGAGCGACAGTTATATCTGGTTTAGACGAACTCCCAAAATCCATCTTATTCTATCGCCAACAACTTCAATGGCTTGGTGGGATGGGTATTATTGTTTTAGCCGTTGCTGTTTTACCAATGCTTGGCATTGGGGGTATGCAACTGTATAAAACCGAAACACCCGGTCCTGTTAAAGACTCTAAGTTAACACCTCGTATCACAGAGACAGCCAAAGCACTGTGGGAGATTTATGCTGGCCTAACCATTGCCTGCACACTGGCCTACTGGGGCGCTGGCATGAGCTTTTTTGATGCATTAACGCATAGCTTTAGCACTGTTTCAATTGGAGGTTTTTCGACACACGATGCCAGCTTTGGTTTTTTTAATAACTCAGCTTTAAATTATATTTGCATCAGCTTTATGCTAATAGCCGGCATCAATTTTGCTCTGCATTTTAAGGTCGCTCATTCATTGAGCTTCAAGCATTATGCTGGCAACAGTGAGCTAAAAGGCTATGTCACTATCATTGCCGTCCATATCCTGATTATTCTTATCGCCCTCGTCAGCTACCGTGTTTTTCCAGACATAAACGAGTCCTTAGAACAAACGCTCTTTCAAGTGGTTTCTTTTGCAACGACTTCTGGCTTTACCACCACTGACTATGCCAGTTGGCCCTCTTTTATTCCCGTGTCACTTATTTTCCTTAGCTTTTATGGGGGCTGTGCAGGGTCTACCGCTGGAGGCATTAAGGTGATACGTATTCTTATTATGTTTAAACAACTTGGCAAAGAAGTAACTCACCTAATTCACCCGCATTCAGATATGCCAATAAAGCTCGACCACCATATTGTGCCGCGTACGGTCATTCACTCTGTCTGGGCTTTTTTCTCTGCCTATATTTTATCCTTTGGGGTATTGATGATTTTAATGATGGCAACAGGTTTAAACCAGGTCACCGCTTTTTCAGCAGTAGCATCCACATTAAACAACCTAGGCCCAGGCTTGGGCGACATCAGCCAAACCTTTGCCTCAATTCCTGACCCTAGCAAGTGGGTCGCTTGCCTTTCTATGTTATTAGGCCGCTTAGAAATCTTTACCTTACTCGTCTTATTTACCCCAACATTTTGGCGTGATTAAATGCAAACTATTCAGCAAAAATGGGACTCTATTTACCAGAAAAAGACCAGTTCCTCCATTGAGCCCTCCCTTGTTTTAGCGCATTACAGGCACTTATTACCCAAACACGGCCTTGCTCTTGACCTTGCTTGCGGTCAAGGTGGTAATAGCTTTTTACTTGCCGAGCACGGCTTACAAGTAGATGCTTGGGATATTTCAACCGTTGCCATCAACCAAATAAAAATGCGCCAGCAAAATCACCACCGTATTTCAGCCAATGTTGTTGATATTAGCTGCCGGAAAATACCGCCACAATCCTATGACGTTATTATTGTATCTCGCTTCCTTGAAAGATCACTTATTCCAGATTTAATCCATGCACTTAAACTCGGTGGCTTAATATTTTATCAAACATTTACACAAGAGAAAGTATCGACCAGTGGCCCAAGTAACCCTCTCTACCTACTTAAAAAGGGTGAACTCCTTAACCTATTTTCCTCATTAGTCCCGATTATTTATCATGATGAAGGCTTAATAGGTGACACTCAACAAGGCATAAGAAACGAAGCTTTACTCGTTGCGCAACGTCTATCATTTTGATTTCAACCTACTTTTTAAAAAAAAGGGTATAATAGCCAGCTAACATAATTTTGGTATACTCATGTCCGCTATTAAAAGCATCTCCCCCCTTCAAGCCCAAGAGATACTTCAAAGCAATCCGCAGGCTAAGCTTATTGATGTGCGCACTAGCATAGAGCACTCTTTTGTTGGTCACCCTATTGGCGCTATTCACATCCCCTTTAAACGACCACCAACATGGGATGCCTTTTTAGACTTCAACCAACAGGTAGGGGCAACTATTGATGCCTTATCGACACCTCTGATCTTAATGTGTCGCAGCGGAGCAAGGTCTATGGATGCCGCCAAAGTATTAGAAAAGGCTGGCTATCAAAATTTATACAATATGGATCAGGGCTTTGAAGGTGATAAAGATGTACATAATCACCGGAGCACTCTCAATGGTTGGCGTTTTCATAACTTACCCTGGGAACAAAGCTAAAATATTTTTAACACCCAAGGCTCAGGCCTTATAAATAGGAACTTAATTTCGTGAAAAAAAACCTCCGCAATATTGCTATCATCGCCCACGTTGACCACGGTAAAACGACCCTTGTTGACAAACTACTAGAACAGTCTGGTACCTTAGATCGTAAAAGCCAAGGTGCTGAACGCATCATGGATTCAAACGATCAAGAGAAAGAACGCGGCATTACCATTCTTGCCAAAAACACAGCCATTGAATGGAATGACTTGCACATCAATATTGTGGACACACCAGGCCATGCTGATTTTGGTGGAGAGGTGGAACGCGTACTGTCCATGGTAGATTGCGTACTGTTACTGGTAGATGCCGTAGATGGCCCAATGCCACAAACACGTTTTGTTACCTCTAAAGCCTTTGAACAAGGTCTAAAGCCTATTGTTGTTATCAACAAAGTTGATCGTCCAGGCTCTCGTCCAGACTGGGTGCTTGACCAAGTGTTTGATTTATTTGACAAGCTTGGTGCTACCGATGAACAGCTTGATTTCCCTGTTATTTACGCCTCCGCTATTAATGGCATGGCAGGCGCAGAGGCTGATGAGCTTGAAGATAACATGAACTCCCTTTTTGAAATTATCAAAGATAAAGTTCCTCAACCAGAGGTTGATGTTGAAGCCCCTTTTCAAATGCAAATATCCTCATTAGCTTACGACAGCTATGTTGGCGTTATTGGTGTTGGCCGCATCACTCGTGGCACCCTTAAACCTAATCAAGTCGTTACTATTCTTGACTCGAGCGGCACATCTCGCAAAGGAAAAGTAATTGATGTAAAGGGCCATTTAGGCCTTGAAAGAATCAGTGTAGACGAGGCTTTCGCCGGTGATATTGTTTGTATTAATGGTATCGATGGCCTTGGCATTTCAGACACCCTTTGCGACCCAGATAACCTCGAAGCACTGCCCGCACTGTCTGTCGACGAGCCAACGGTTAGCATGACTTTTTCTGTTAATAACTCACCATTTGCTGGTCAAGAGGGTAAATATGTTACCTCACGAAACATCAAAGACCGCTTGGACCAAGAGCTAATCCACAATGTTGCTTTACGTGTTAGCCAGGGCGATAGCCCTGATAAGTTTATCGTCTCTGGCCGTGGGGAGCTGCATTTATCCGTGCTGATTGAAACCATGCGTCGAGAAGGTTATGAGATGGGTGTCGCTCGCCCTGAAGTAATTCAAAAAGAAATTGATGGCAAGCTACAAGAACCCTTTGAACAAGTTGTGATTGATATTGAAGAGCAGCATCAAGGACCTATTATGGAAGAAATGGGCTTACGTAAAGCCGAATTAACCAATATGGAGCCTGACGGTAAAGGTCGTATGCGTCTTGAGTTTATCAGCCCGTCTCGCGGCCTAATCGGATTCCGAGGGCACTTCCTTACCCTAACTTCTGGCTCCGGCATTATGACCAGTATCTTCGACCATTATGGTGAAGTAAAAGTTGGTGAGATCACCTCTCGCCAAAGTGGTGTGCTCGTGTCCATGGTAAAGGGCAAAACGGCTGCTTTTGGTTTATTTAACCTACAAGAACGCGGCAGACTTTTCTTAGGTCATGCTG
>ERZ1027208.174-NODE-174-length-32119-cov-46.165544_pt1 | contig 32119 bp, 27 predicted proteins | sample MGYA00520867_ERZ1027208 | MGnify/ENA primary metagenome ERZ1027208 (study PRJEB33311, sample SAMEA4378413) | marine metagenome | biome: Marine biome; feature: Fjord; material: Water | collected 2014-07-20T08:00:00Z/2014-07-... | depth 75 m ...
TCTGGCCATCATGGGCCGTACTAGGGAGCGTGTCCATCTCATCAGCCAGCTTGATTCCGATGCATAATATGCAAAGGTTGATTGGAGATCACGATTCGAGGAAGTCTAGGCATAGATTGACGGTAAACTAAAAAGCACAGGGAGCCAAGCTGGCTGCACCTTGATTTTCCACCTGGATTTTATTAGTTAACAGTCAAACTAGCTGATGACTCCGTTGCAACATTCCCGGGAGTTATATCTCGATCAATAACTCCATCGGAGCCTGTAAATATATTAGACTTTACTATTACCGACTCTACTTTTTTTGCATTAAACTCGCCCCTTGAGTAATCGCCAGCGTCATCAAGGATTTCATCAGTTACGCAGTTTTTGGTATTGCTACAATTGCTGTCAGTATGCTCATCTGTATATGTCCCAGTAAAAGTACTAGTGTAGTTTCCAGGGTTAGGCACCCAGCCAGCTAACTCCGTCATATTTACTTCATAGAATGGAATCCTGTCTAATGGTACAGTAGCAGCTGTGTACAAGGTTGTTTGGTTTTCAATTCTTGTATAGATTCCATCAGGAGGGAAGTCTAAATAGACTGCCCGAGCTTGGATTGTTCCACCATTATTCTGGTCAAATGATGTGTGATCAATAATCCCGTTAGTAAATAAAGATGTGTTGTTTATAAAAGAGCCATCGACTGTAGTGTAACTATTAAAGGCACTGGCATCTACATTTTCAGCAAGTACATTACGGATTAAACTTGTTGTGTAATTCGAATATAAACTAATATTATCTCCTTGTAAGGTACTAGTCATACCGGTTTTGCCGTTAGCATCATTAAAGTATGTTGCTGGAATAACATTAAAAGCAACCATTTTCCAGGGGTCAAACAATCGAAGCACTCCATCTACTCGCTTTGTTCGACAGACCTTGAAATCACCACTAAGAGTGTCGCCATCTTTACAGCAGGTAAAGCAAAGTGGATTTTGGCTTTCACCTCCGCCGTCATCAACGTTTGTCTTGGTTATATCAATGTCTCGAGTAGTAGTGATATCAATGATTTTTTCATCAGTGTCATCCCAAGTAGTAATACCATAAATTTGACTGCGGTTAGTTGAACCTCCTGAACAGCGGCACACAAGAGTTTGAAACTCTTCTCTTCTTACAGTATCTAAACTGGTGTTATAGCTTACAGTCTCGAACTTCACTAGGGTACTAAAGCCTTTTCTACTTAAATCAGGAAGCGGTTTAGTCGTCTCTTTTTTAGTTCCATCAACGTTTAGAGTGATGGGCACAACATCTGGTTGTTGTTGAGGGTCGTAAGGAATAATAGGCCCTGAGCCACCCGTAGTTGGGCTGGTATCGAGAGCTGTCGAAGAAGGTTTATAGGCTTCAATAATGGTGTCAAATGAAACAACGTTATTAATAGAGGATGCGGACTCCCAAGTGGCTTTGATGTGAGCCATCTTAAAACTTGGAAAGGAAGCTGCGGATGGAGTAGTCGTTGCTTTAGCATCAGTGCCTGAATAATAGTAATTCTTAACAGCCCATTCTAGCCCGTACTCAATATTGCCAACCGTAATTAAACCGTTAGCAATCAAGCCACCTTCATTTGAAGCAATATGATTGTAAGCTACAGAAAGCGGTGATGTTATGGTGTCACTCCATATATTTGGGACGGTAGCATCTGATGTTGTGATGTGAATAAAACGACGCAAATCGTCCGCTTTGCGTTGAACGAGGCTTGCAGCAGTGGAACGCTCATTAGCACCCGCTCCACTTTTTATAAGGCTCCCCTGTAGTTTAGACACCGCTAAAATGCCAACGCCTAATACTAAGACTGCAATCATCACTTCTACTAGTGAGAAACCTTTTTGATAAAATGCTTTTGTACTCTTCATAATGGTTACCTAAAAGTTTTAATTGCCGTAGTTTTTCCAGCTATATTTTATTTTACTCAGTTCACTAATCAAAGTGTCCTCCGTCAGTTCTTCTAGTACCTTGGGGTCATATACTTGTGTATAACCCCCGGCTGTGAGTTTAGTGTTAGAGTCGGTGATTATAGAGCCGTGGATTGTTGGGCCACCGGAGAGTTGCATTTCATCAAGTGTTACTAATAGCCCCCACACGTGATGTGACGCGTTTATTTTTAATAAACCAGTCACTATTAGAATGATAGGGTTTGTTTGGTCCCCGACATCACCAGGAATTGTACAAGATCCATCAATCCAAACAATTTTGCTAGTTGATAAGTCTACATTTTCCAGGTCAGTGCAATTGTCAAACACGTGGTCAACTTTAAGAGCAGCATCGCGCATGGCGGTCTCGGTAGCACCACCAAAAACATACCCAAACACATCATCAGGAAAATTGTCTTTATCCTCAAATAAATCATAACTTGGCGCACCATTTTCACTTAAGTTATCTTCGCAAGCGCAGCCACCCCAGCCGGTATTGTTAGTTGAAGTTGCATCGGTATAATCTGAACACTGCTCCGTACCATTTTTGAATGACCCTAGGTGGCAGGTTTGCCAGCTACCAGTGCTTGTTCCATCTAGCGTTGCTGTCCATCCTGAAATAGGCACGCCATCATTAATGCCAGCATGGGGGTCAGCCACAATAGTAAAGTTGCCGTTAACATCAAGGTATGGAGCAACAACGGGTGGAATATCTCCAGGAATACCGATAGTCACTTGCGCATATGAAACTTGTGCAAAAGCATCTCCTGTATCGTCTAAGCTTGAGCCCTTACCAACAGCGGTTAGGATGTTTCCGGTTGATGCGGAGGTGGTAAATACAAGGTAGCTATCAGCTTTTATCCCGCTATCTAAAGTAACCATGTAATTTAAAGGGCTAATGATTGTGCCGGATACAGTGCTATATACACTTTCATATGGTGTGCCGCCACTCGTGCATGGGAATGTATCTTGTAGAGCGGTGCTGGTCGTACAATCACTCCAGCCACTGCCGGTGCCAGAATATAAATCAGGGTTTTGGCTAATAAATGCGGCGGCTTGTTCTAATCCTGCGTCTGCAGCTGCTTGTGCTTCTTTATGCCTATATTCATTTGCAGAGATGCGCTGATCCATTACGCCAACACGTGCAGCAAAAATAGTGATAAGGGTGACTCCAATCAGTAAAACGATGGACACTAGTAAAACGACTGCTCCACGTTGGTGTTTTGGCGTAGTTGGGCTTTGAAAAAGACTCACGGTAGACCTCTCAATTCTTAAGGAGTTTTTATTTAGCATCTTCATTTCTAATCCGAATCGTTTCGATAAGGGTTCTTCGTGGGTCGGTACCTGGTAAGTCGGTTTTTCCGGTAAGTGTAATGGTGACATCATAAACACTTACTGTACCGTCAGTTGTTGTAGTAAATGCGGTGGAGCCGAATGAAGAGCCATCAGTGTTTATGCTGCCAGTAATATCAAAATCTAGGGTTGTGATCTCCGCCATATTTGCATCGGTTATAGGCTCGCCAAAAGAGCAACTATCTGTTGCGTCGGATGCCCACTTTATTTGGTCGACAGATGTGTCTAACTGAAAGCCAAAGCGTTCATCAGAACCTTTTGTGCCGTCACCATTATAATCGTAAGAATATAAAATACATGAAGTGTTGACGTGGACAAAAGACTCCATAAACGCAGGGTTGCTAGAGTCTGCAGAATAGCCAGTTCGTTTTAGCTCATCGACCATAAAAGTCATGGCACCTCTAAGTTCTTGATTTAGCCTAATCATTTTCATGTTTTCAACATTAGAACGAACATTGGTCGAAAAAACGGTGATGATAACAGCGGTAAGAAATAAGCCAAGAACCATGGCTATCATCATTTCTATCAGGGTTAAGCCAAGTTCATTTTTCTTATAATGGGTTAGCATGCTGAATAACCCCAAGCGCCAGAAGTTGAGCAAAGGCGGACACGACCAAGACCTGACACTAAAGCACCGAAGCTTTTGCCATTTGTAAGGTTAAATTGCAAATGCCCACCATCAGTGAAGCCTCTTAATGGTGTAAATGAAACTGAGCTACCGTCTAATGTGGAGGAGGCAAGCACCTCTACTCCGGGGTAATCATCTGAGGAGACTGTTTTTTGTATGCCGTCGATAGTGCAGGCAGGTGAGCTAGTAAGGCAGTTACAAGCGGTGACTTCACTTAACCCATAACACCAGGTAGCTCCAGTGCCAATAGCAGAAATTCGAATGGTTTCGTTACGTTTAATGGACTCGGTTTTAGCAAAAATCATATCAACGTATAAATTTTCACCAGCACCTTTAAGCTTCCTATCTTCTAGGATCCCAAAAAAAGAAGGCGCAGCCATCGCTACAAGAATACCCAATATCGCTACAGATATCAGCAGTTCAATGAGCGTAAAACCTTTTTGTGTGTTTTGATCCATCTATAAAGTTCTCCTAGTTACGGTTAAGTATAGTGCTGATGCGTGGGTTATGATAGACCGTTGGTCTTGATTAAATAGCCGTTTATCGTTTTGTGTGCTATTTTTTGGGAAAATTACTTACTTTTTATTAAAATACGCGTTATTGAATGTACGGGAGCTACGCTATGATTAAAAAAACTTCGCACGGATTTACTTTAATTGAACTGATGATTGTGGTGGTTATTATTGGTGTGTTGGCGGCGATTGCGCTGCCTGCTTACACGGGGTATTCGCAAAAAGCACGGCGCTCGGATGCTAAGCATGCCTTGTTGGATATTCAGCTTAATCAGGAGAAGTGGCGGGCTAATAATAGTAGTTATAGCTCTGATTTAACAGATTTGAATTGGCCGACCACATCAATTGATGCGCACTATGAACTTTCTGTAACAAGCCCTAGTACAAACGCCTATACGATTACAGCAACGGCATTTAACACAGGTCTTCAGGCAAATGATTCTGCTTGCCTGACCATGACCTTAGATCAAAATAGTGATAAAACCCCTGCTTCTGGTTGTTGGTAAATAAACTGCTGGGCTTCCTGCGTCAGCCGCAACCTGGGTTGTTTGGTGGGTTGCTGGGCTGTGACTTGTAAACCCAGATATTTGGAGCTCCTTGGTCTTCTTTACTCATCCATGCTCTTTGCAGAGGCTAGGGCCCTGCAATGGCCAGGCGGTTTAAGCTAGCTTATCATCAGCGACAGCGTACTTAGGGTCTTCAATCACATTCACCTCAATTAAGTCTTTGGCCTTATGTAATAAACTTCTACATTCGGGACTTAAGTGCCTTAGGTGTAGGTTTTTACCTAGTTTTAAATATCGTTCGGCAAGCGCATCAATCGCCTCAATGCCTGAATGATCGGACACACGAGAGCGTGCAAAATCAATAATAACTTCTTGTGGGTCATTGCTTGGATCAAAGTGTTCTCGGAAATTATGAATAGAGGCAAAGAATAGGGGGCCAGTAGGTTTGTAAATTTTAACGCCATCTTTTTCTTCTACGTCGATGTGCATATGTTTGGCGTGTTTCCAAGCAAACACCAAGGTTGAGATAATAACGCCGACGACCACGGCAATGGCCAGATCGGTTAATACGGTGACGACTGCCACTGTGATACCGACTAGGGTGTCCGATAGAGGGATGCGTCCTAATAAACGGAAGCTAGCCCACTCAAAGGTGCCGAGTACCACCATAAACATCACCCCAACAAGGGCTGCAACGGGGATCATTTCAATCAGTGATGAGCCGAATAAAATAAAGGCCAGCAGGAACAAGGCGGCAGAAATACCAGACGCTCGACCACGGCCCCCCGAGTTAATGTTGATCATACTTTGGCCGATCATTGCACAGCCACCCATACCACCGAAAAACCCAGTGGCAACATTTGCAACGCCTTGGCCGATACACTCTTTATTGCCTCGACCACGTGTTTCGGTTATCTCATCGATTAAGGTTAGGGTTAATAATGATTCGATTAGACCAATAGCGGCAAGAATAAGTGCATAAGGAAAAATAATTTTAAGTGTCTCAAGGTTAAGCTCCACCATCGGTATATGCAGCTGAGGCAAGCCACCGGCGATGGTGGCCATTGGGTCGCCGGTCATGTCTTTAAGCACATCTTGTACGGTGCGTAAGTCCATATCAAGGCCAATCGAAATGGCGACGATAGTCGCAATAGCTGCTAATGATGAAGGGACGGCCTTGGTTAATTTTGGTAAGAAATGAATAATAGCCATGGTTAAAGCGACCATACCGAGCATAAGAGTCATTTTATCGTTGGGTAACCAAGTAAGTTTGCCAGTGACGGTGTCTAAAAATTGGAATTGCTGAAGTTGTGCCATAAAGATAACAATGGCCAGCCCATTTACAAAACCCAGCATAACAGGATGGGGTACAAGGCGAATAAATTTACCGAGCTTAAAAACCCCCGCCAATATTTGTAAAAAGCCCATCAATACAACGGTTGCAAAGAGGTATTCAACTCCGTGAACAGCCACCAAGCTCACCATGACCACGGCTAAAGCACCCGTGGCGCCAGAGATCATGCCTGGGCGGCCACCAATGGCGGCAGTAATAAGCCCAACCATAAAGGCTGCGTATAAGCCAACTAAGGGTTCAACACCAGCTACAAACGCAAAAGCAACCGCCTCAGGAACAAGGGCAAGGGCAACGGTTAAACCAGAAAGAAGGTCATTTTTAAGGCTTTGAGAGCGAGAGAGAAGTAATTGGAACATGTGGCGTTTAAACAGGGCTGTTTGAATGGGCTGGAATTATAGCAGACTGCTGTGCACTTGCAGCATTAGCAGTTGTTATGAAGGGTGTTTTTGGCAAGTACAATAACGATGCTTTAAGTTATTAGTCCACCGATATGCAAAACACATGGCCAGTTTAACGAGGCCAACCCGTGCTCAGTTACGTTTAAACGGAACTGAGCACGGGAATTGATGAGGTATAAAGGTTTTACCTGACTTTACGTGCTTTCGCTGGACGACCTTTAACTTTGCCATCAGCTAAGTAGTTGAGCGCTTGGCGAGCAATGTCATGCTCAAGAGCAACATAGCTAGAACGATCAAAAATATCAATTTTACCAATTTGAGAGCCCTGTAAGCCCGCATCACCGGTTAATGCACCTAATATATCACCCGGGCGAACTTTGTCTTTACGCCCACCATCTATTTGAATGGTCACCATGGGTGGGTATAGCTTGAACTGGCTATCGCGGTCTAAAGACTGCGGACTATCTATTATGCAAGGCTTGTTTTGATATTGCTCAATGGCATTAATACGAACTTGCTCACTCTCGGTAAACAGGCTCATGGCCAGACCTTTCTCTCCTGCACGACCAGTACGGCCGATGCGGTGCACGTAAATTTCAGGGTCACGTGGTAGTTCATAGTTAATGACCATTTCTAGAGACTTAATATCTAGCCCACGTGCTGCAACATCTGTTGCCACTAAGACCGAGCAACTATTATTAGCAAAACGAACCAGCACTTGATCACGTTCACGCTGATCTAGATCGCCATGAATGGCCAATGATTCAATGTCGTTTTCACACAAAAAGTCGGCCATTTCTGCACACTGTGCCTTGGTATGGCAAAAAACAACCGCTGTTTTAGGCTGGTAGTGTTCAAACAAACCTAACAGAGTTGGTTTGCGTTCGTGCCGCTTAACTTCGTAAAACAACTGCTCTATAACGCTTTCTTGGTGGTTTGATTCAACGGTGATGGTCACAGGGTCACGTTGAATTGAACGGCACATCTGTTTAATTTCATCAGGATAGGTGGCTGAAAACAGCAAGGTTTGTCGTGACTTAGGTGTTTGCTGAATAATGTCGGCCATGACATCAGAAAACCCCATGTCGAGCATTCTATCGGCTTCGTCGAGAACCAAGGTTTTCAATTGATCGAGCTTCATGGTGCGTTTTTTCAAATGATCTTGAATACGTCCCGGTGTGCCCACGATAATGTGCGCGCCATGTTCTAGAGAGCCAACTTGTGGGCCAAAGGGTTTGCCACCACACAATAAAACCAGCTTTATATTGGGTACGCTGCGCGCCAGTTTACGAAGTTCTTTGCCGACTTGATCCGCTAGTTCCCTTGTGGGGCAAAGTATTAAGGCTTGAGTGCCAAAAAAACGCGGATTTATTTTTTCCAGTAACCCTACCCCAAAGGCAACGGTTTTGCCGCTACCCGTTTTAGCTTGGGCAATAACGTCCTTTCTTTTTAGGATCTGCGGAAGGCTTTGTTCCTGTATAGGGGTCATCTGTTGATAGCCTAGGCTGGTCAAGTTTTTAAGCTGAGCAGGGGCAAGGGCTAACGTGGAGAAGTTTTTATTTGGCATTGAGGTTTATTTTTCAGTTAGTGCGGTGCCCGAAAAGCTTACGCCAGCCCAGCTATGTTGCATAAAGTTGCGAATGTTTTGGTGATCCGTTGCATCAGGTGTATCAAGAACGTCTTGATAATAGTGCCCAAAACAGGCGAGGGTTTGCTCTTGGGTAAATGAATTGAGCTTTGCAAAAGCAAATAACTTACAGGTGATGTCATTGGTGCCGGCTTTATTAACGACGTCGCCATTTTTAAAATCGACTGGGTGGTAATCATAAAGGTTGTCGATAAGCTCAATGACGGTTTCAACATTAATAGAGGGGTTATTTTTAATTGCTTCAATACGGTTCATTTAGATCTCCTGTTTAAGCACGTGACATAAATTTGCCAGTACTGGTGTTTATTTTTATAAGTTCGCCATGATCAATATATTCGGGTACCTGAACTTCTAAGCCTGTTGTTAGGGTGGCTGGTTTGGTACGTGACGTTGCTGACGCACCTTTAAGCCCGGGTGCGGTATCAACAATTTGTAAGCTAATGCTAGCGGGCAGCTCAAGGGCGACCAATACGTCGTCTAATAAAATCCCGACGATACCCTCAAGGCCCTCAGATAAGTAACAAACCTGCTCTTCAATGTCGCTGCTATCGACGGTGTACTGATCGTAGTTTTCTAAGTTCATAAAGGTATAGCTATCACCATCTTGGTAGCTATACTGGAGCTTTGAACGCTCACAGTCGAGGTCTCTTAGAAAGTCATCACCTTTAAAACTATCATCGCGTTTTTGTTTGGTTTTAAGGTGGTTAAAACGCACCTTATATAAGGTGGATGCACCGCGTGATGAGGGGTTACGTACTTCTATATTTTTGACCACATAAGGCTCGTCGTTAACTTCAACGGCCATTCCGCATTTTAAATCACTGGCTTTAGGCATGGTTGTTCCTGATCATTACTCGGTTCTAAGAAAGCGCAATTATACGCCAACATTCAAGCCTGTGAGAGCAGCTTATCTAATTGATTAGCAAAGGCTTGTCGATCTGATTTATTTAATGGTGGCGGCCCGCCCATTTGAATGCCACTAGAACGCATGGTTTCCATAAAGTCACGCATATTGAGACGATCCTTTATATTTTCTTTGGTATATAACTCGCCACGTGGGTTTAACGCGATGGCGCCTTTCTCAACCACATCGGCGGCTAAGGGAATATCGGCGGTAATGACCAAATCACCTGCTTGCAAGCGCTTCACAATTTCATTGTCGGCCTCATCGAAGCCCTGAGTGACGCGCAAGAAAGAGATATAGCTTGAGGGGGGAATACGTATAGCTTGATTGGCGACTAAGGTGGTTTGTGTTTTGGTGCGCTCAGCGGCGCGAAATAATATATCTTTGATAACAATGGGGCAGGCATCGGCATCGACCCAGATGGTGGCAAGTGCCATCGTTAGTGCTCGTGAGCCGCTGCGGCGGCATTAGGTAAGCGAATTCTCTCTACCATGTTTTGTACGCTTTTTGGTGGTGGAGGGGTTAGGCTGGAGACCATAAAAGCCATTGCAAAGTTTAATAACATGCCGACAACACCAATCCCTTCGGGTGAAATCCCAAATAACCAGTTGCTCGCGTTATTAACGGCCATCGGTTCCATAAAGATACCTTTGAAGTACACAATGTAAGAAAGGGTGAAAATAAGCCCTGTCAGCATGCCGGTAATCGCCCCATATTTATTAATTCGGGTACTGAAGATACCCATAATAAGGACGGGAAATAGCGATGATGCCGCTAAACCAAAAGCAAAAGCGACCACCTGAGCGACGAAGGCTGGGGGATGCAATCCAAGGTAACCCGCAATAAGAATGGCGAATGCAGCGGTTATTCGACTGGCGCGTAGTTCGGTCTTTTCACTGATTTTTGGCATAAAGGTGCTTTTTAATAGATCATGCGAAATACTGGCCGAAATAACCAATAGTAAACCCGCAGCGGTGGATAAGGCCGCTGCAACGCCACCGGCAGCAATAAGCGCGATAACCCAATTGGGGAGTTGAGCTATTTCGGGGTTGGCCAGCACCATAATATCGCGGTCAATATAAATTTCATTGGCAAATGGCGCACCATTCACTGCTTCGCCGCTTGATGGGTTGGTGGTTATACGCTCTCCCAACTCGCCATGTTTATCGGCATCAAAGGTGGGTTTGCCACTGCCCGTAAAGGCGTTACCTGCCGCGTATTGTAATTTGCCATCACCATTATGGTCGAACCAGGCCAATAAACCAGACTTCTCCCAGGTTTGGAACCAGCTTGGCATCTCCTTATAAAGTACTCCTGTGCTATCAGGCCCATTGATGCTGTTAATAATGGTTAAGCGACTAAGTGAGCCGACTGCTGGCGCGGTGGTATATAGTAAGGCAATAAAAATAAGTGCCCAGCCAGCAGATTTTCTTGCATCAGATACTTTGGGTACGGTAAAAAATCTGACTAACACGTGGGGTAAACCAGCGGTGCCGACCATTAACGCCAAGGTAATCGCCATCACATCAATCATTGATTTATCATTAAACGGCTCGGTATAACGGCTAAAACCTAGGTCAATTAAGGTTTTATCGAGCGCGTCGAGTAAAAAACCAGAACCATCCGACATTTGGCTACCAAATGCGAGCTGAGGAATGGGGTTTCCGGTGAGCTGTAGCGCCATGAAAATAGCGGGCACTGAGTAGGCAAACATTAAGACGACATACTGTGCGACTTGGGTGTAAGTGATGCCTTTCATGCCACCAATCACAGAATAAACAAACACAATACCCATGCCAAGATATAAACCTTGGTCAATGGGGAGTTCTAAAAAGCGTGAAAACACTATGCCAACACCACGCATTTGCCCGGCCACATAGGTGAAGGAGATAAAGATTAAACAAACAACGGCGATAACCCGTGCCGTTCTTGAATAATATCGTTCACTAATAAATTCAGGGACGGTAAATTTACCAAACTTTCGTAAATAAGGGGCCAGTAACATGGCCAGCAAGACATAACCACCGGTCCAACCCATTAAGTACATACCCGATTCATAACCGAGGTAGGAAATAAGCCCCGCTAATGAAATAAATGAAGCGGCAGACATCCAATCAGCGGCGGTTGCCATGCCGTTAACGATGGGGTGTACGCCTTTGCCAGCGATATAAAAGTCGCCGGTTGTTTTAGCCTTCGCCCAAATTGAAATGCCAATATAAAGTGCAAACGTAAAGCCGACGACCCAGTAAGTTAGTATATGTAAAGGCATTTAATCGTGAACCTTGTATTTTGTGTCCAATGCATCCATTTTTTTGATGTAATAAAAAATGAGCAGAACAAAGGAGATAATTGAACCTTGTTGAGAAAACCAAAAGCCTAGTTTAAAACCAGCAAATTGGATAAGGTTAAGGGGTTCCACCAAAATAATGCCAAACCCGAAGGAAACAATAAACCAAACGAGTAATAATCTTAAAATTAGGCGAATATTCTCCGCCCAGTATTTTTCGGTATCAACCGGCATGATCGTTCTCCATTGGGTGCTTATTAGCGTGTTAAGTTGGCCTAGCCAATTCGCTGTTGCTTGAAGAATTGGAAGCAATTTTTACCACTTTTGTAGCATTGTACATGGCAGTATCGGTCTGATTAAATAATTCATCCGGTTTTAATGTAGCGTTTGGGGAGAAAAAGCTAACATCGATACTGGTGCCTGCCAATCATTAATGTTGATAGTGGTCGTGGCGCCAGCCAGTAAAGGCCATAAGATTACCCGGCAGCCATGCTGTGCACTTAAAGCAGAAAGCTGAGCTACCAATTCAGCACCAGCAATGCGTGCCACGGTATCGGTTTCAGGTACTACTTTCTTTAGTTGATCGGCGGAACTGATAAATCATTACCCCTCCCCTTGCTAGGGTCAGAATTTGTCATTAACGGTTTTAACGCCATCGAGGTTACTGCATAGCGCGGGGGATGGCCTCGCCCCTTTTCCGAATGCTATTAATTTCACCGGTACTCGGCCCTTAGGGCTTAACGGTTGGTCTAAGCTCTTGGTTGCTGGCGAGAAGAAGTGATCATGAGTTTTGTTTTAGAACGTCATCACGGTGATACCAGTCAGATCACTAAAGGCTTGATTGATATCGATAATAGGCCCGTTGATATCGATAATAGGCCCGTTGTTGTCGGTAATGGTCACCCTCTCTAGGGTGAGAGGGTGAGAGGGTGAGAGGGTGAGAGGGTGAGAGGGTGAGAGGGTGGCGGGTGTGGCCAATTGCGCTTTAGTCAGCAATTGTGAACGCTCATACTGTCACTGGAGAACATGTGTCGTTTCGTTGTGCTAGGTTGAAATATGGTTAGGGTTGTTGACCCCATCTGCGATTAGAATTTTCATGACATAGCTGATAGCTCGTCTTGTAGTGCCTTGAAGTTGCTGGTTAATTCGTCCAGGCCATCGATAACCGGTTGAATATTCCCTTCCTTGGCGGCTATTTCCATGTTTCTGGCATGCCGAGATAATACATTAGCACCAATACTGGCAGCTGAACCTTTTATCTTATGGGCAATAGCGCCGGCGCTGGCAGGGTCTACATCGGTAATGGATGTTTTTAATAAGCTTATTTGAGAGGCCGTATCATCTAGGAACGCGTTAATGATAGATTGGATTTTTGTCTCGTCATTCAACAGCTTGTGCAATACGGATGGGTCAAATATTTGTTCAGGCGGTTCTTTTCTCTGAATAGCTGTTGATGCCTGGAATGCCAAGTCGTCTATGCTTTTCTGTTGATGTGATGACTCATCGGCCACACTTGTTGTTGATTGTTCACTTAGCCAGTGATTGAGTTGCTGCTGTAACTCTGTTGGATTCACCGGTTTTGCAATAAAACCGTTCATTCCTGCCACTAAACAGCGTTCTTTATCTTTAGACATTGCATTGGCTGTCATGGCGATAATGGGGATATCGTGTTGTTGAACGCTGGAACTTGGGTCGCGAATCATATGAGTTGCTTCGAAGCCATCCATGATCGGCATTTGGCAATCCATAAAGACCAGGTCGTAGCATTTTTCTGATAAGGTTTCGATGGCTTCTTTGCCGTTATTAGTGATGGTTACTTGAAGACCAAATTTAGCCAGCATACCTTGTGCAACGAGCTGGTTGGTGATGTTATCTTCCACCACTAAAACCTGGGCGTCGAATAAGCTTAATTCATGAGCGGTATGACGGGTAATTAAGCGAGCATCACCTTGGCCGCTAACCTGTAAGAGAACATTGTATAAATCAGATTGATTAACGGGTTTTGTGAGGAATCCGCGGAAGCCAATGTCCTGCATCTTTCTTGCATCACCGCGGCGTGCTTGTGAGGTGAGTAATATCATCTGTGTTTGTGCAATATTAGCCTGTTGGCGGATTAATTTAGCGAGTTGGGCGCCATCCATTTGCGGCATTTGCATATCAATAATTGCCAGTGTGAATGGCTTACCTTGCTCAGCGGCCTGGCTTAAAGCCTGTATGGCCTCAAGGCCTGTTTCTACTTGCTGATTGGGTATCTCCCAAATATTAAATAAGTCGGTTAATAACTTACGGTTGGTATAATTGTCATCAACAATTAAAATAGATTCCTGACTTAAGGCCGTCGATGGTTTAGGTGCTGCATTGTGCTCACTTTTAGCAAGCGGTATTTCGACAGTAAATGCCGAGCCTTCATTGAGGGTGCTTTCAACGTTAATTTCTCCACCCATTAGTTCAACGAGGTGCTTGGTGATTGTCAGGCCTAATCCTGTGCCGCCGAACTGACGTGTGGTGGAGCCATCGGCTTGAGTGAACCGTTCAAAAAGCCCTTGTTGCTGTTCATCACTTAGTCCAATACCAGTATCAATCACTTCTACCAGTAAGTGATACTGCCCCTTTTTGTTAATAATATGAACGTCAACCGATACCTGCCCAAAGAGGGTGAACTTGATGGCATTACCAATGAGGTTAACTAAGATCTGACGAATCCGGCCAGGATCGCCTCGATACCAGTAAGGTTTAACCGGGGTTGACGGGCAGATCAGTTCAATGTTTTTCTCATCGGCTCGAAAAGACATTGAGGTGGCAATATCACTTATTAATGCGGAGAGTTCGAAATCTATGATTTCAATGTCAAGTTTGCCTGCTTCAATTTTAGAAAAATCCAAAATATCATTAATAATGGTTAGTAAGGCATTAGAGCTATTGGAAATGATTTTGGCCTGGCTAAACTGCTCGGTGTTTAATGTGGTGTCCAGCAAGAGATTGGTCATACCAATAACCCCATTTAATGGGGTGCGAATTTCATGGCTCATATTGGCTAAAAACTGACTCTTGGCAACCGTTGCAGCTTGGGCATCTTCTGCCGCCTGCATTAACTCAATTTCAACTTGTTTGATATGTGTGATATCGGTACGAATGGCAATATAACTGCTCACCTCACCTAGGGCGTTTTTAGTCGGAACGATGGTGGTATCAACCCAGAATTTAGTCCCATCTTTTCGTTGGTCACAAATGTCAGCGTGCCACACCCCCCCTGACGTAATCGTACGGTACATATCGTCGAAAAATTTACGGTCGTGATAGGCTGAATTTAGTATACGGTGGTTGTTGCCCAGTAGTTCTTCTTTTGAGTAACCACTGATCTCACAGAGCTTATCGTTCACATAGGTGATAGTACCGCTTAAATCGGTTATGGCGACGATTGAGTGTTGGTCGAGTGCAAATTGTTGCTCTGATGCGGTATTAAGTGCTTGCTGAATATCTTTGTTATTCTGGTGTATGGTTTGTATATACTTCTCGCGTACTTTAACCATATGGTTAAAGGTTTCAGCGAGTTCACCAATTTCATCCTGCCGCTCAATCTTTACTTGTTGATGAGATAGCCCTAAGGCAACTGCGTGGCTTATTTTAGAGAGCTGAGTAATGGGCCTGACGATCCGTTTGGATTGATAAAGTGCAATAGCGGCGGCGATTAGGCTGAGCAAAAGGCAGAGAATGGTGGTAACTTTTTCGACCCAATAAATCGTCGCCAGTGCCTCGCCTTTGTTGATCTCGCTGAGCAGTAACCAGTGAGTATTAGCGATATTAAGGTGAGCATGGTAACCATAAACGGGTTGACCATTAGGTCCATCATAGCCCTCGTCGCCATTACTTTCATTGACGTCAATATCGCTAGCATGTTTACTGCTTGGTTGTGGGTGACGACTACTTTGCCAATCGAGTATAGGTTGAGTTCGCAGCTTTTTCTGCAGAATGGGGTGGTCGTTAAGGGGGCTGAGTAAGGTGCCTGATGCATCAACGAGGTAATGTTGAAGGCTGCTGCTTGATTTTTGATTGGACGTGATTAGTTGGTAAAGCTGATCCAGTTTAATTTGTAACGCTAATATACCGACCTTTTCACCGTCTGAATTTAGCAATGGCGCGGTTAAAAAACCCGTTAGTATTGAGTTGCTGGGCGCATAGCGCTCAATGCCAGAAAAAAGGGATTGCCCAGTCGTGAGGGTTTGCTTTACGGTCTTGGCGAAGTGGGTGTTGGCATAAGGACCAGTCAATAAATTACTGCCTAGGTCAGCTTCTTTTGCGACGGTAAATAGAATATTACCCTGTAGGTCGATTAAGAAAAAATCGTATATATAGGTATATTTACGGGTCAAACTATATAAATCTTCCTCATAAGGTGTTTTTCTACGGGCCCAATCATAGCTTTTTATGTATTCTTTTGGGCTGGATAGTTGCAGTGCCAAACCGCTAGAGAGGCTTTGTATAAAGTCACTGTTACGCGGGTTTTGCGCCTGATAGTCTAGGTCCATAAAGCGAAAGCTAAACCAATTATTGATGAAGGCAGCTTTAGACTCAGCACCTTGCTCTAGTTGTAAGAACGCTGCTTCTTTGAAGGCTTTATTTGCTGGCGGTAAACTGGTAGCAATCAATACTAGCATGGGGCCAATAGATAGGCATAGATACCAAATGTATAGGCTTTTTTGTAATGATTTTTTCGGCTTAATGTGGGGCATACCTATTGTTCTCTGTCGAAGCGTGTGTCGGCGAAAGCATCAATATCTATTGCCGATGGTATGATCTGCCCCTCTACAGCGAGTTCCATAATCATGTTTAAACCGGGTTTATCGATGTCTAAGTGCCGATAATTGATGACTTGAAGCTTAGGGTTTAAGCTGGCGATAATAGCGTCTCGGTTATGTTTTGGAATATGTTTGCGCACAATCGTAACGATTTTTTCTAAGGCCTCGCCACCTTGATGCCTAGCCTGCTCAATATCCTCGCCAGCTTGATGGATATAGTGCATGACTTCTTTAGTGGCTAAAAACTTATTTTTAATAGCGTTGTCATGGGCTACGGCAATGCACTCAACATGGCCATTTGGCCAAGGCATAACATCTTTTGAATACCAGGCAACGTAGCCAAAATGCTGAGTTTCAACCACATCGGCCCAAGGCAGTGATTGCTCAAATGCCGATAGTTCGGCGCGATTACTCCTCGCTTTAATAAAGGCAGGAGCCTTTGCTGGGGAAACCGTAATCGCGAGAACTTCAGCTGGCTGATAGGTGGAAATACTCATGCTCACACCGTGTTCTTTTAAATAGCTATACAGTACGACGCTGTGAGTGGATAAGATGTGCGGTACGCCAATTTGTATCGGACGGCCTGTTGATTCAACGTGCCGCTTTAATACCTCAGCTACTTTTGCAGTGGGTAGACGTTGGGCACGTAAAGGGGCTAACTTCACCTGCTGGTTAAATAACTCATTAATCGCCAATGCGTTTCCATCTCGGTGCATTAAGCCGACCCAGCGGAAGTTAGGCTTTTCACGATACATATCCATTGCCAGAGGGCTCATCACAAAGGCCATATCAGCCTCACCCGACTGAAAATAGGCGCGCAATAAATCCCAGTTACCCATTTTTTCGATTTGAAAATCAGCATACAGCATTTTATCGCGATAACGCTCATAGGCAACGAGCGCAGCGTAGTGGTCGGCAAGAGGGATATATAAAGCTTGAATGGTTTGTTTTTTGTTGGCTGTACTAGTATTACTAAACAGTATGAGCGCTAACAAAAGAAACGCCTTAAAAAGGGTGATGCTTTGATGTGACATAATCATTACTTGATCCCTTAGCTGATTGAATCGTTAACCTTCCATGCGTAAGTCCTTGGCAGGCATAGATAATAAGGTATAAATTTAAGGTTAGCAGAAAAAAACAATTATGCTGGAGACGAGCAATAAAGTTGAGGGAACAACCATTGTTGGCCATGTACCAGAGCATTGTTAAAAACAAGGGTGTTAGGTGTGATTGCAACTGGTAACATAAAGGTGTACTTGGCACTAAGGCTACCGGGCAGCATTAATAGTACGGGGCTATGCTTGAACTAATGACGGTCGCGGCTAATATGAAACTTTGAACTATTGCTTAAGGACCCAATGAAAGAAATAAACATGCAACCAAGGCCTAAGCCTAAGCCTAATATGACACACTTTACGGGCTCCTTAAGAAAGCAGTGGCTAGGAAAAATGGTAACGTTTTTTTGGGTAGCGCTGGCCTACTACTTGACAGGCCAGTTCGGTTTATTGTTTTCTATTCCCCCTAGTGATGCGGGCATCATTTGGCCTGCAGCTGGACTAGCACTGGTCAGCGTGGCCTTTTTAGGCTGGCCAGCCGCTACGGGGGTATTTGTAGGTGCCTTTTTAACAACGGTTGCCATCTTACCGGAAGAGGTTTCCATACTGCTAAGTGTAGTGAATGGGCTTGCATCGGCTGGTCAGGCTTGCATTGCCACTTGGTTGATTAAGAGGTTGACGAAAGGCGAGCAATTTTTCAGTGAAAAAATGATGATTAAAGCGTTAATCATTGGTGGCCCTATTGCATCGTTAACCTCTGCTACGCTCTGCTTATCCATGCACTACGCCGTGGGCCAATTGCCTGCTGAGGGTTTTTTGAATAGTTGGTTGTTTTGGTGGTTGGGTGATTCGCTAGGGGTGATGATTTTTGCACCACTCATGCTGCCTTACATTGGGCGGGGCCGTCATATTTGGCAGGGTGAGAAGCTGATGGTGATGGGGCCGGTATTGTTTTCGTTTGCGTGCGTGGTGCTGACGTATGCATACGCAGTCAAACAAGAAAACAATAGAATTGAAACGGACTTTCAGCGAGTGACAAATGAAATGGCCTATCAGCTACAAGGCGAGCTTCAAAAGCACATAACGGTGAGTGAGCATGCCGGGGACCTATTCGATACGCCTGAGCAGTTAGACACTTGGGCCAGCTCGGATCGAGACATTAACATTAACCTTTATCCACTGGCTAATGAAACATCAGCGTACACACAGGAGCCCCCGTCGAAGTACGGCAAGCTTAACCATTTAAAAAGAACAGACACCTTTGATATCGGTGGGAAAAGCTTGATATTGGTGCTCAGCCCTAAAGATGAGTTTTTTGTTGCCCGTTATTCAGGTGCAACCTGGGGGCTTCTTTTAGGTGGGTTGTTTTTTACTGCTTTACTGACCATGTTTGCTCTAACTTTAACCATTCGGTCAATTCGAACTGAACAAATAGTGATAGAAAGGACTAAAAAGTTAAGCGAAGAGGTAGAAGAGAAAGCAGCATTAGAAAAAATAGCGAAGGTGAGTATAGAGCACTTTCAGCGAGCATTAAACGTGTCAGACATTATGATTTGGGATTGGGGTATTGCCAGCGGTGAGGCGCTGGCAATACCCTCTTGGGAGGAGTTCTTAGGGTACAAGGTGGGCGATGTTAGTCAAGTTAAAACAGCGGTATTTGAAAGCTTGATACACCCAGACGATAAATTAAGAATCAAACTAGCAAAAGAAACATTCATTAGGGACGCGCCGCTTTTTTTGAAGAAGAGTTTCGGATGAGACGAAAAGATGGTAGTTGGGCTTGGATCCTGAATAAAGGTGAGCTAGCAGAGGTCAATAGCGTTGGCAAAGCCATGCGTGCAAGAGGCACTCGAATTGATATTACTGAGCGAAAGAGAATTGAAGAAAGCTCACGTATCTCAGCCATTTCGTTCGATACGCATGAAGGTATTATGATTACTGATGCAGCTAATAATATTATCCGAGTTAATCAAGCATTTTGTGAAATTTCCGGCTATCAAGAGCGTGATGTGATCGGGGTGAACCCGCGCCTTTTTAGTTCCGGTAAACACGATAAACGCTTTTATGCAGCGCTTTGGGATAGCCTTGAAGATAAAGGCCGCTGGGAGGGTGAAATATGGAATAAAACAAAACTAGGTCATACTTACCCAGCAGGTACTAAAATAACAAATGTGCTGGATGCTAAAGGGGTGGTGACACACCGAGTTGCCGTTTTTTCGGATGTTACACAGCGTAAAATAGATGAAAAAGCGATTAATCAACTGGCCTTTTATGACCCGTTGACGACATTGCCAAATCGTCGGTTGTTTATGACGACAGTTGAGCATGAACTGAGCCAAGCTCGACGGCATCGGCAATATGGCGGGCTCATTTTTTTTGATTTAGACCACTTTAAAACGATTAATGACTCATTAGGGCATGTCCTAGGTGATGTTTTACTTAGTGAGGTTGGAAAACGGCTTAACGCATTAACACGGGAAGCCGATATGGCTGCACGCTTGGGAGGGGATGAATTTGTTGTACTTTTATCAGCAGAAGCGAAGACCGAAACCGAAGCAGCACATCAAACGCTATTGGTTGCTGAAAAAATCCAAACAGTACTAAGCAAGCCTTACCGCTTGGCAGGCAGTGATTGCCATATAAGTACAAGCATTGGGGTAAGACTGTACCCATTAGCAGATGAAAGAGCCGATACATTAATTGCCAATGCCGACACGGCGATGTACAAGGCTAAGCAAGATGGCCGAAACAGGATCTGTTTTTATAATGAGAACATGCAAGAGGCTGCGGATGAGTGGTTAAGCTTAAAAAATGACCTACATATTGCCATTGATAATGAAGAGTTTGAGTTGTATTTTCAATGCCAATATAACCAATACAATGAAGTCGTTGGGGCAGAGGCACTGATACGTTGGCATCACCCAGAAAAAGGGTTGGTTTCACCAGCAAAATTTATTCCATTAGCTGAGCAGACAGGGCAAATAGAAGGTATAGGTGAGTGGGTGCTTAGAAAAGCTTGTGAATACCTTAACAGTTGGGAGCTTGAGGGGTTAAGTCTTCCTCATATAAGCATCAACGTGAGCTCGAAGCAATTTAACCAAGCTGGGTTTGTTGCATCGGTCCAGCGGGTACTCAGTGCCACGGGCGCAAATGCTGAAAAGCTTATGTTAGAACTTACTGAGGGAGTTGCTTTAGACAGAGTTGATGAAACGATTGAAAAAATGAACCAGCTGAAAGAGCTGGGTATGACCATTTCATTGGATGATTTTGGAACGGGCTACTCATCACTCAGTTATTTAAAAAAACTGCCTTTAGATCAACTGAAAATCGACCAAGCATTTGTGGCTGACATCGCGACAGATGCGGATGATGCGATCATTGTTGAAACCATTATCAGTATGGCGAAACATATGCAGTTTGATGTCATTGCGGAAGGTGTAGAGACAGAAGAACAGTATGATTTTTTGTTACAAAAAGGTTGCCAGGCGTTTCAGGGATATTATTTTGCTCGCCCCGAATCAGCAGAGACCTTCGCCGATTTTTTAAGACATTGTTAGTAGCCCTTGTCATGGAGGTAAAGGAGCTATTAGCCACAGGGGGGGAGCTGATTTGTAAGCGACGGCTCTTGCTTCTTGAATAAAAATAGGGTGTTGGTGTATGCCTGCTGAGCTGTCGGTGTGAATAGTATAAGTCAACTAGCTTTTAGGGAGCTGCGCCATAGGCTTTGCTATATGGTAGCCCTGTGCATAATCAACATCAAATACGTCAAGTAAGTCTAGAATGGATTGATTCTCAACAAATTCAGCAATTGTTTTTTTACCAGACAGTTTGGTTATTTCGGCAATTGCTTTAACAAATAGCTGGTCTTCCTTTTGCTCATCTAATTGTTGAATAAAAGAGCCATCAATTTTCACGTAATCAACGGGTAATTGGCGAAGGTAATAGAAGGAGGCGTAACCAACTCCAAAGTCATCGAGTGCAAATTTTGCACCAGTTTTTTTGATCTCATTCATTAATTTAATGGCGGTACTTAAATTAGCAACAGCCATGGTCTCAGTCACTTCTATTATGAGCTTTTTTGCATCAATATCATCTTTATTCAGTTCTTCTTTAAGCTGGTTAATGAGGAGGACATTACTAAATGCTTTACCGGATAAATTGAAGGACAGTGATAATGGGCTATTTTGGCGGTCTAATAACCGCAGTGTTTCAAAAGCTAGGCCTAATACCGCCAAATCTATTTGATTAATTAAACCGGATTGTTCAGCCGTGGGAATAAAATCATTGGGCATAATAAGCTCGCCGTCTTTATCAACCATACGAACTAGAGCCTCTACATGTGAAATTTTATTATTTTGAATGTCGAGTATAGGCTGGAAGTGTAAGATGAATCTTTTTTCAGCTAGTGCCGCTTCAATTTTTTCTTTCCATAGCACGTGGCTCTCTAATATTTCTTTTGTCTTTTCTTCGGGAGCATAAAGATGGGCTTTACCTCGACCACTTTCTTTAGCTTGATACATTGCAATATCAGCATTTGACATAAAGTCCTCGGGAGATAAGCCGTACTCAGGGAACATCGCTATGCCAATGCTAGCTGTAATATTATGTTGGTGGCCGTTAGACTCGAAATGGATTAGCTGCAGTGCGCTAAGGACTTTTTTTGCCAGCTGAAGAGCACCATGATCGTCAGTGGCTGGTATCATCAGAGCGAATTCATCGCCACCTAAACGGGCCAAGGTATCAGATGAGCGAACAAGTTGCTGCAATGTTTCTGCTACTTGCTTTAGTAATAGGTCGCCAGCAGCATGACCGCTGGTGTCATTGATGTATTTGAATTGGTCAAGGTCTAGGTAGAGAATAGCACCGGTACTTTTATAGCGTTCAGCAAGCTTCAATTGATGCTCAAATTCAATTTGAAAGCGTCGCCGATTAAATAACTGTGTTAGTGAGTCGTGGTCAGCCAGCCAGACTAGGTTTTTTTCCTTTTCTTTAATTAATTGGCTGCCTTTTTCCAATTGATCGATAACGAGAATAGCCGACCTCTCGAGGGTACCAAATTCGTCCTGTATTTTTTGCGATTGTTTGACCGTTTTTTGCAGGTATTGTTTAGCCTGGTGATAGTGACCTTTAGATAGAGCTGGTAAGGCATTACTGACGGTAATAATGCGCTGCGTTATTTTTAGGAGGAAAGGTAAAAGAATTAATGAGGAGGCGATAAGTGCTAAAAGGATGGCATACAGAGCCTCTTTTTTGGACTGATTGATTAATATGTAGTCATTAGTCAAGTCAGTGGCAAGTAGAAGGTACGGGCTGTTCGATTGGCCTGGCTGGCCTAAATTGAAGAGCCGTAAGCTAAATTGTTTGCCGTCCATGAGTCGAAAGCTTGTTTTGTTGCTGAGGAGTGCATCGGTGGAATGATCTTGAGAGGCATTCTTCAATAGTTCTTTAAGCTGCTTGCTATGAGTACTGGCGACAATTTTTAATTGATTACCAGAGGTATTTAAGGAAGGTCTTAAAATAGCAATATCTGTACGGGTTGTTTCTTTGAATGAAATGATGATGTCAGCGAGTGAGCGCACAAAGACAATCAGTGCGTGCTGTTCACTCTTAGGATTAATCATGGTTGGGATATACACAACTTGGTAGCACTGATCAGCACAAATAAGCCTATGGATAGGTTTTGCTATTTGAAAGGCCGTTGCTAGGTCAGCTTGTTGAATAAGTCCTCGGCTGTTTGACCCCCAGTTTTTCTTTCGCTGCCCCTTATTGTTATACATTAAAATAGCGGTTAGCCCCCAGTTGGCTTGTAAGCTATCCCATTGTTGCTCGAGGGACATAGCTATATGACTTTCAGCGTGGGAAGGGCTGTCTTGATCAGGCGTTTCAGTAAAGGAGGTAAGTTGCTCCATTAATCGAGCTGATTGCTCAATAAGGGCTTCAATAATAGAGTGCTGGTAATGCAACTCTTGGTTATGTTGGCGTTGAAATTGTTCATTAATTTGGTGATAGCTGATAGCGTACTGAATCGCAAGTGATGCACTCATCAATAAGCCTAGCAGTAATAACGCTTTCCATTTAATGCTGAAAAATACTTTTTTTCCGCTAGTCATAAAATGCTGCTTGTATTGACTCGTTTAAAATCGGTACGATAACTGCAATGTAAATACACTCCAGTGCTGCTTTACCGCGAGCCGATCTGGGTTATCTGCAAAGGAGAGTAGAGCAGTGCCATTAATACGGTGGTACTCTGCTTGGAGCATCCACTGAGTGGATGGGTTCCACTGCAACCCAATCATGTAATCTTTGGTAAAGGCCGTGCTACGAGGTATATTTGGGGGGTAGTACTTACCATTACGGTCATCTTTGTTTGAAAATAGAGCGTCATACCGGGTGTAGGCCTTGAAGTGGTCGTTGAGGTGATAATCCCCCTGAATGTAGTAGCTTTCGGAAGTTGGCGTTGCTTTGGGATAGAAAGGGCCAAAATCTTCAAAAATATTCTCCTGCCTTAGATACTCCCCAGTTAGTGTGATAGCCCCTATGGTTTGTTGGGCAGAAAAAAGAAATAGCTTAAAATTCAAGTGACCATTATCCAAGAAGTCCCCTGACGTGGGCTTGTATTCCATGTCAGCATCCGCATAACTAAAAGCCAAACGAGTTGCACCACTGGTGTTTTCATACCCTAATTTGCCAATGAAGCTCTGCTTGTTTTCTAAATGGCCAGGTGCGTCGAAACTTAGAATGGCGATTTCAATCTCCTCTAGTTCATCACCTAACTCACCAACATTTAGTTGAAAAGAGAAATTGCCGATAGGGGTGGTGTTGTCGACATAAAGTTGTCCACCGTCAGCACTAAGCAGCATGTTGCGTGAGCGCTCATAGTATATGCTGGGTAATGTTATTGAAGGTCGAGTAAAGGCAACGTCGCGTGTTTCATTATAAAAACCAAAAGGATTTTTGATGCGCCCTAGGCGAAGACCCATTCGTAAATCCTCATGGTTTAAAAAACTCCAATCTAATAGCGCATAATCTATTTGCGCACTTTCATCCATAGCGCCCGCATGCCTGTAAATACCTTGTATAGCGAGTCTAATACTATTAGTGGGGCGTATAGACATGTTAACACCAGCTTCTGTTAGGCCGAGAGTTCCATGGGATTTACTGCTTTCACCGTAAAGGTTGTTTTCACTGCTTAAAAAGTAACCCTGACTGGCAAAGCCATGAACCTGGAGCTTTTCTAAAGGTTCAAATGAATAGGCAGGGGCTACCGCTATAAACATAAGGCTAACAACAAAACCCTCAAACAAGCGAGTGCTTTTACTGAACTTTAATAAGTCGAACATTTTCGCCTCCTTTGTTAGCGTAGCCAATTGAGCCGGCTAGTGTTGAAATGGCTTTAATCATTTCTTCTTCACTGTCTAGAGTTGTGGGTGCCTCACCCGTGCCCGAATAAATATTTCTATCCCAGATGCGCCTTAATTTATAAGGAAAAACACGTAAGGTTTCTTTGGAAAACTGCTTGTGAAGTGGGTGATCGTCATTTAGCACAAAAACCTTTATCGGTTGGCGATCAGGCCATTGCTGAGTGCGCATAGTGAAAATATTACGGGCTTCTGTCGCTGATAGTGAGGTGATCGGGACCCTGGAATTTACAAAAAGCTCAACGCCCTGTGACACTGGAGAGGCCAAACAGATAAAGCATAATACGAAAAAACTGATCCTTTCCATGGAAGTGTTTCTTAGGGGGAGGAAAAATAAGTATAGTTGATAAAAGGTGTTTATCAATGGTCAGAAAAGAATGACAGGCATTAAGAATCAATCTATAGACTTTAACCTTAGTTTGAAAGAGCGTTTCCTTTGTTTGACATGCCTGTGAAAACTGTCTAGAAATGGCCTTTTAAACGATTTGGTGGCAGGGGTCTTAAGAAGTGGTGAGGCGAACGAATTGTATAAGTACCTGAAATTAAAGTGAGCCTATATGATGGGGTCGGTCAAGAGCCGCTACCTAATTATGTAACATAAACCAGCAAAGTGCTGTGATAAGAGTGCTCCCGACCAGATTTAAAATAAAGCCCTCTCTAGCCATTAGCGTGCTGGGGATGTGACCGCTGCTAAAAACAATACTGTTAGGAGCTGTGGCAACAGGCAGCATAAACGCGCAGCTAGCACTAAACGTGGCAGGAACCATTAATAAAAGCGGGTCTATGTTGGAGTTGAGTGCGGCGGCAGCCAATATTGGCATCAGCATAGCCGTTGTTGCGACATTACTGGTGGCCTCTGTCATAAAGGTCACGGCTATAGCAATAAGGGCTATCATAACAATAATACTAAACGAAGTAACTATAGAGAGTTGTTTGCCCAGCTCTACACTTAGACCAGATACGACAAAGGCTTTGGCAAGGCAAATACCACCACTAAACAGCAATAAAATCCCCCAAGGGATATTTTGAGCGGTTTTCCAATCCAGAAGTTTTTGCTTATTACCGTTTGGTATCACAAACAAGGCTACAACGGCCAGTAATGCAACAGAAGCATCATTTGCCTGTGGTAAATTAAGCAGGTAACTCCAGCCACCAAAGGGCTCTAGGCGTGTGATCCAAAGGAATGCTGTGATGGAAAATACCAGTAGAACTCGGCGTTCATGGTTAGTCCAGCGCCCTATACTCGGTAGATTTAGCTCCCCTTTTGTTGTTAAGTGCCGGCTAAGCCAGAGCCAGATAATCGGTAAAAAAATAATAACAACGGGTAGGGCCCACATCATCCATTGAGTGAAACTTATCTGTACACCCATGTTTTCTTCGTACACCTGCATAAACAAAAGGTTGGGCGGTGTGCCAATGGGTGTGCTAATACCGCCAACACTGGCTGCATAGGCTAAGCCTAGTAGAAGTGGCGTTGCCAGTTTTTTATCTTCTGCGCTATCAATGACGGCAAGAGCCACGGGCAATAACATAAGAGTAGCAGCTGTATTCGAAATCCACATGCTAAGTGAGGCAGCGGCCACCATAAAACCAAGTACAAGACGCTTAGGGTTACTAGAACCAAACGCATGTACCATGGTGAGTGCTAAGCGGCGATGCGCGCCACAATGGGAAAGGGCAGTTGATAAAATAAAACCACCCAATAGTAATAAGACAAGTTTATTCCCATAAGCATAGCCAACCTGTTCGGGGCTTAGCACCCCAGTTAAGGGGAAAATAGCAATTGGTAATAATGATGTGACGGGGATAGGAACCGGTTCAAAAACCCACCAAATAACACACCAAATAGCAACGGCAGCAGTAATGCTGATCATGCCGGCTATGGACAGGTTGTGTAGTAGCAGCAAGGTGAATAAACCAGCCAGTGGGCCGGCAAAAAGACTAGACTGCTTTAGTGTCCTCATATGAGTTAGCGCCTTTTGTTTTTACTGGGTTTTCTTTTAGGTTTATACCCCTGAGGCGTGTGCTTGGTAACAAACAGTTTAGTGCCCGCTTTTGAGTAGCGATTTGTTTGCGGGGGTGTGCTGGGAATTAGACAGGCATCACTGTTGCCAATTAGCTGCTGTTGGCCTGTTTTTAAGAGTAAGTTATGGATTAATTTCCAGTTATTGACATCGTGATAGCGCAGAAGCGCCTTATGTAAACGGCGTTGCTCTATATCTTTAACGGTATTAATTTTTTCACTTTTATAGCTTAAGCCTTTTAACGGGTTTCGGCCAGTGTGATACATTGTAGTAGCAGTGGCCATTGGCGAGGGGTAAAAGGTTTGTACTTGATCGGCTTGGAAATTATTTTTCTTTAGCCATAGTGCTAGGTTGATCATATCTTCATCTTCAGTGCCGGGGTGTGCAGCAATAAAGTAAGGGATTAAATATTGTTTTTTACCGGCTTTTTTAGTGAACTTTTCAAACATAACCTTAAAACGGTCGTAGGTGCCAATGCCTGGTTTCATCATCTTAGATAAGGGGCCTTGCTCGGTATGCTCAGGCGCAATTTTTAGGTAACCGCCGACATGGTGGGTGACGAGTTCTTCCACGTATTCAGGTGACTCAACGGCTAAGTCGTAGCGCAAACCTGAGGCGATAAGCACGCGCTTAACACCAGGAATACTACGGGCCTTTTTGTACAGCTGAATGAGTGGGTTGTGATCAGTGTTAAGGTTATCGCAAATGCCTGGGTAAACACAGGAAGGTAAACGACAAGCTGCTTCAATCTTAGGGCTTTTGCAGGACAAGCGGTACATATTAGCCGTTGGCCCGCCAAGGTCAGAAATAGTGCCAGTAAAGCCTGGGGTTTTATCGCGAATGTCTTTAATTTCTTGAAGAATAGAGGCTTCTGAACGGCTTTGAATAATGCGCCCCTCATGCTCGGTGATGGAGCAGAAAGTGCAACCGCCAAAACAGCCACGCATGATATTGACCGAGAAACGGATCATCTCATATGCAGGAATAGGCTGGCCATTATATTTAGGATGCGGGACACGTTGGAAGGGCAGTGCAAAAACGGCATCAATCTCTTCGGTTTCAAGAGGAATAGGCGGAGGGTTTAACCAAACGTCTTGACCATCATTGTTTTGTATTAAAGCACGGGCATTCCCTGGGTTAGTTTCTAAGTGTAAAACGCGTGAAGCATGTGCGTATAGCACAGGGTCGCTTTTAACTTTTTTATAGGAGGGTAGCCGTATAACAGTAGTGGTACGGTCAGTTTTACTGTGTTTGGGTAAAAAACTAAGCTGAACCTGCTGGGTCTTTCCATCGGTGCTACTGGTATTACTTACTTGGCATTTACCACCGGTGGCAGCAGCCAGTTCCTCATCCGATTCGTAGGGGCTATTAAGGGGGTCAATTTTGCCCGGCCGGTCAACCCGGGTGGAATCAATAAGTGTCCAGCCTTCGGGTAGGGATGGCCGAATGAAGGCAGTGCCTCGGATATCGGTTATCTGGCTAATGGGCTCATTGAGTGATAGGCGATAGCTGAGCTCGCACAAGGCTCTTTCTGCATTGCCATACAATAAAATATCAGCTTGAGAATCAACTAGAATAGATCGACGGACGTTATCATCCCAGTAATCATAATGGGCAATTCGACGTAAGCTAGCCTCTATGCTTCCAATAACAATGGGTGTGTTAGGAAAGGCCTCTTTACATCGTTGCGTATAAACGATGACTGCTCGATCAGGTCGTTGTCCTGCCTTATCATTTGGAGTATAGGCATCATCAGAGCGCGCACGACGATCGGCAGTATAGCGGTTAATCATCGAATCCATGTTGCCGGCAGCAATACCAAAAAAGAGATTAGGCTGGCCGAGCGCGGAAAAATCTTTACTGTTCTGCCATGTTGGTTGGTCGATAATGCCTACACGAAATCCCTGCCGCTCAAGCAGCCGCCCAATAATAGCCATTCCGAAACTTGGGTGATCAACGTAAGCATCACCAGTAACGATAATAATATCGCAGCTGTCCCAGCCCAGCGCGTCCATTTCAGCACGAGTAGTGGGAAGAAAAGGAGCCGTACCATAACACTCGGCCCAATAGTTAGGCTGGCTAAAAAGAGGGGGGGTGATAGGTGTCATAGCGTCTCCTCAAGTCGGCAGTGGCTGATAAGTGTTTGAATAGCCAATAAAGCTTGTTGGGTGATTGGGTTTATATTCTGATGCATATTGTTAAGTGAAATATAGGTAACGCATATTGAGAGCCATTCATGCGATGTACTTAGGCTTGTTTAAAGGTGGTTAGACCAACTTTGTTAGTCAGTGAGGGACGCCTTGGCTGGGGAAAGAGCAAATTTCTTTGACATTAATAACCCAGCTTCAAACAAAAACCACATGGGTAAAGCCAGTAAAGTTTGGGATATGATATCAGGAGGGGTTAGTAGCATGCCAAGTACAAAGACTCCAACGATAATATATGGCCTTTTTTCCGCCAGTTGTTTAGGTGTTGATACGCCAGTTTTAACCAGTAAAAAGGTTGCAATAGGTATTTGAAATGCTGCACCAAATGCAAAGAGCAAGGTCAAAACAAAATCCAGATATTTACTGATATCCGTCATAACGGCAACGCCCTCAGGTGCTGTAGCCGTAAGGAACTGGAAAATAAGGGGCATGACTATAAAATACGCGAATAGCATGCCGCTGTAGAATAAGCAGGTTCCAATAGCGACCAAAGGCAATGCAACTTTTTGTTCATGTTGGTATAGGCCGGGTGCAATAAACAGCCAAACTTGATAAAAAAGCCAAGGGATGCTGATAAAAACCGACAGCATGAGTGTTAGCTTTAGGGGGGTTAAAAAGGGTGAAATAACCTCAATAGCCACCATGCTAGTTCCTGATGGCATGTGTATTAAAAGCGGCTGCGCCACTAAGGAATAGATATCATTTGCGAATGGGCTTAGCGGTAAAAAAATAACAAGCAAGCCAATTAACGCATGAATTAACCGTGTGCGTAATTCAACTAAATGAGAGACAAAGCTACTCTCTGAGTTATTAGCTTGCTGTGTTGGCATTCTATAGCTGCTCTCAATGAGGGAAGTCTATGCTGGGGAGCGGTTATTTTTTATCGTTGGCCTGACTGGAATCATCGATGACAGACTTGTCACTTTCAGCCTCGTCTTTCGCTTCACCTTCTTTCATCGCACCTTTAAAACCCTTAATGGCACCGCCTAAATCACCACCTAGGTTACGTAAGCGCTTGGTTCCAAATAATAATAGGACAATAACAAGAACAATAATTAACTGCCAAATACCGATTCCGCCCATGATAATTCCTATTTATGTTAGTTGAAGAGGGGTTATTCTACTTGTTTCTACTGGCTTTTTCATCCAATCCAGACAAGCCAAATCGACGCTCAAGTTCTTTTAGCACATCATCAGAGCTCAAGCCTTGTTGGGCTAAAAGTACCAGCGTGTGAAACCATAAGTCAGCAGTCTCATAAATAACTTGCTGTTTATCATCGGACTTAGCAGCAATCACTGTTTCGGTTGCCTCTTCACCAATTTTTTTAAGAATGGTGTCGAGGCCTTTGTGATAAAGGCTTGCTACGTATGATGAGCTGGGGTCTTCTTGCTTACGTTGCTGTAAAACTTGGTCGAGTTGTTTTAATGTATCGCTCATGATGAATAAATGCTCTTAGGGTCTTTGATAACAGGGTCGGTCGCGACCCATTGCTGATCTTTTAATTGTCGGTAGAAGCAGCTTTCACGCCCAGTATGACAGGCGATACCACCTTTTTGTTCTACCGATAATAAGATAACGTCTTCATCACAATCTAGCCGAATGTCTCGAATAATTTGCTGATGCCCCGATTCTTCGCCTTTATGCCATAACTTATTGCGTGAGCGAGACCAGTACACCGCGTGGCCTTGTTCAGCGGTAAGTTGTAAGGCTTCTTGATTCATCCACGCAACCATTAAGATTCTGCCAGACTGGTGGTCCTGTGCAATAGCGGGAATAAGTCCTTTGTCGTCCCAGCGTAACTGATCGAGCCAGTTGCTCATAAGCGAACCTCAATGCCTTTGTCGTGCAGGTGTTGCTTTGCTTCACCAATGCTGAATTCGGCAAAGTGAAAAATACTGGCAGCTAACACTGCATCGGCTTTGCCTTTGGTCACGCCGTCAGCTAAGTGGTCTAAGGTGCCAACACCACCGGAGGCAATCACAGGGACATCAACCGCCTCACTAATAGAACGAGTTAGTTCTAAATCGAAGCCAATTTTAGTACCATCACGGTCCATGCTGGTTAATAAAATTTCACCAGCACCAAAATCAACCATTTTTTTTGCCCACTCGATCGCATCTAAGCCAGTTCCTTTGCGTCCACCGTGGGTGAATATTTCCCAGCGCTTTGGTTCATCATCGGCACTCACACACTTTGCATCAATCGCTACCACGATACACTGCGAGCCAAAGCGTTCAGCAGCTTGCTGAACAAATTCAGGGTTGAAAATAGCCGCGGTGTTAATCCCAACTTTATCCGCGCCCGCCTTTAACATCCGGCTAATATCCTCTAAGGTACGAATACCGCCACCAACCGTTAGAGGAATAAAAACCTCATCAGCCACTTTTTCAATGACATGTACGATAGTTTCTCGGTTATCGGAGCTGGCGGTAATATCAAGAAAGGTGATTTCGTCAGCGCCTTCGCGATCATAACGGCGCGCCACTTCTACGGGGTCACCGGCATCCCTTATATCAACAAATTTTACCCCTTTAACGACGCGGCCATTGTCCACGTCTAGGCAAGGAATAATGCGTTTAGCGAGACCCATTTAAGCGAAAGACTGGGCTAGTTTTTCACCCGCTGCAAAATCCAAGGTTCCTTCGTAAATCGCGCGACCAGTAATCGCGCCCATAATGCCATCTCCGGCCACGTTGCCGAGTAATTCAACATCGGTGAGGTTAGTAATGCCGCCTGATGCGATGATTGGAATATTAACTGAGCGCGCAAGTTTTGCGGTGGCTTCTACGTTTACCCCTTGCATCATGCCATCACGACCAATATCGGTATAAATAATAGAATCAACGCCATCCGATTCGAAGTGCTGTGCCAGGTCAATAATGTCGTGATTTGATAGTTTAGACCAGCCATCGATGGCCACTTTTCCATCTTTAGCATCTAGGCCTACGATGATGTGACCGGGGAATTCTGCGCAAACATCACCCACAAAATGGGGCGCGTTAACGGCTTTAGTGCCAATAATAACGTATTGAACGCCGGCATTTAAATAGGTTTGAATGGTCTCTTCATCACGAATACCACC
>ERZ1027208.177-NODE-177-length-31827-cov-27.743516_pt1 | contig 31827 bp, 31 predicted proteins | sample MGYA00520867_ERZ1027208 | MGnify/ENA primary metagenome ERZ1027208 (study PRJEB33311, sample SAMEA4378413) | marine metagenome | biome: Marine biome; feature: Fjord; material: Water | collected 2014-07-20T08:00:00Z/2014-07-... | depth 75 m ...
GCATTAAAAGCAAAAGTAGAAGCTGCTTTTTTTTTGTTATAAAATTAAAGATGGATATTATGAATGTTAAACATTGTATTTTAATAATCTTGTTGGTTAGTTATTATAAAGTAAACGCCCAAAAAATTTATACAACTGAAGAAGGTCATATTATGATGATGACTTTGGTTGATGATAAAGCCGTCAAGGCAGAAAGCCATAAATTGGCCTTATATCTTGATTATGATTCCAAAGTGGTTAACGGTGTACTCGACCTTAAGACTTTATCAACAGATAGTCCTAAAATCAATACCATTTTACAACAGCGGGAAAACCCTTTAATACTGCGGTTTACTGGCACAATTCCATCACAAGATTTTTTATCAAAACGGCACGACCCTATCAACTTTAATTGGCTGATAGATGTTACTTATCAAGGGAAATCCTTTAAATCACAATTTAAAGCAACCATTACCCATATAGAACAAGGAGTAAGTATGTCCTGCCTGATAAGTGCAACCGGACAATTATTGGTTTCAAATACTGGTTTGGATTCCTTAATAGAGGGTATCGATGATACCATAGAGGTGCAGTTTGCCCAATTGGTGTTGAGATTGGAATGACTGTGAATTTAAATAAAATTATAATTGATATAAATGAAAAAAAAGAAACTGAATTTAAGAGATTTAAATAAAACTTCATCCGATAATCACAAGCGCAATGATGGCCACAACCATAGCAGTCCGGAAAGTATAGGGAAATTTAAAATTTATGTACCAGCAATTTTCAGCTTTGTAATGCTCATTGCGGGCATTGCGTTTGATTATTTTGAAACCTTCCCCTATTTTTCGGGCTGGATACGTATCGTCTGGTATGCAGTCGCATACCTTCCAGTAGGTTTTCCTGTAATAAAGGAAGGTTGGAAAAGCATCAAAAATGGCGATTTTTTTACCGAGTTTTTATTGATGTCCATCGCAACCATAGGTGCATTCGCCATTGGCGAATATCCCGAAGGTGTGGCAGTAATGTTGTTTTATGCTGTAGGCGAATTGTTCCAAAGTGCCGCCGTTAAAAGAGCCAAGAGAAGCATCAAGGCATTACTGGATGTAAGACCTAATGAAGCCTTGGTCTATAGGAACAACAATTATGTTTCTGTAAATCCCGAAACCGTTGCTATTGGCGAAAAAGTGCAAGTCCGTGTGGGCGAAAAAATCCCTTTGGATGGTATTTTATTGTCCGAAAAAGGCTCGTTCAATACCGCAGCATTAACGGGCGAAAGCAAACCTGACACCATTGCAAAAGGAGAAAAAGTATTTGCAGGAAGCATCAATCTGGATGGCGTTATTGAAATTGAAACGACCAAAGAATTTAAGGATAGTTCCATTGCAAGAATTCTTGATATGGTGCAAAACGCCACCGCACGGAAATCAAAAACCGAATTGTTCATTAGAAAGTTCGCAAGAATCTATACACCAATCGTTGTCTTTCTTGCGATTGGATTGACGTTTATACCCTACTTTTTTGTGGACGATTATGTCTTTAGCGATTGGTTGTATAGAGCCTTGATTTTCTTGGTTATTTCCTGTCCTTGTGCATTGGTTATCTCTATTCCGTTGGGTTATTTCGGTGGATTGGGAGCAGCTTCAAAAAATGGAATTCTCTTTAAGGGAGCTTCCTTTTTGGACGAAATGACAAAGGTAACTACGGTTGTAATGGACAAAACCGGAACCGTGACCAAAGGGGTTTTTAAAATCAAAAATGTCGTTGTAAACAATGGGTCATTGAGCGAAGCCGAAATGATGAAATACCTAATGGCGATGGAAGAACAATCCACTCATCCCATTGCCAAGGCAATTATGGAATATAAAGCCGATGGCGAAGATTTTCAGGCAACAGAAGTAACCGAAGTCGCAGGAAAAGGATTAAAGGGAATGGTCAATGGCAAAACTGTTTTAGTTGGGAATAAACCATTGATGATTTCAAATAATATCGAAGTTCCATCTGAAACCGACAACATTGTAGAATCCATTGTGATGGTTTCCATTGAAAGCAAATTTGCAGGCTATGTAATCATTGCAGACGAGTTAAAGGATGATGCACACGATGCCATTAAACAAATTCGGGAATCTGGTATTTCAAAAATCATAATGCTTTCGGGCGATAAGGATTCAATTACGCAACAAGTTGCCAAAGAAATGGGTGTAGATTGGGCAAAAGGCGGTTTGCTTCCAGAAGATAAATTGAAGGAAGTCGAAAAACTAATGTCCGAAAACGATAACAAAGTTGCGTTCATTGGCGATGGCATAAACGATGCGCCAGTTTTGGCAGTAAGTGATGTAGGTATTGCAATGGGTGGTTTAGGTAGCGATGTCGCCATTGAGACCGCAGATGTCATTATCCAAACAGACCAACCGAGCAAAATTGCAAAAGCTATTAAAATAGGTCGTTCAACCAGACGTATTGTATATCAAAATATTGCGCTTGCTTTTGGAGTAAAAGCTGTGGTTCTTGTTTTGGGAGCAGGCGGTCTGGCGACAATGTGGGAAGCTGTATTTGCGGATGTGGGAGTGGCTTTGTTGGCTATTTTAAACGCTGTAAGATTGCAGAAGATGAAATGGTAATAATCAAAAGCGATGTATCAAGAACAGAAAAATAAAAGAAATAAGAAAGTTAATAAATCATCGAATAACAAAATCACAAAAAAAGATAAGTTCAATGGGATTCTTGCAATAATCTTTGTGGTAATAACCGCATTCCTATTATACTATTTTGTGCTAAAAGGGAATATTCATAAGCATTGATTAACTACGAGAATATAATGTTCCAAGTGGTTTGTGGGATTACAGCAAATAAAGTTGAAGTGATTGGTTGGTTGGTTCATAGCAAAAATGATATTCTATGTTAGAAAATAGACGAGATAGACGAAATAAAAAAAACAATAAAGTACCAGCTGTAAAAAATAGCATTACCAAAAAAGATAAAATAATTTGGATTGGTATTCTAATCGTTGTTATCCTGTTAATCTGCTTTGTACTGTTCTTGCAGTTCCTAAAGTATTTTATATCTGTTTAAGTGATTAATAAAAATTAAAGAAAATATTTAGCATAGCTATAAAATATGCAAGAGTTGTGAAGGATAAATTGACTGGTTTTAACTTTCCCAATTTAACGTTACTTATAATTTTGAATGCAACGTTTTTGCAAAATATGAAACGGTAATAATGATACCGAAAATAAATGACAACAAATTACGACGACATATTAAAAAAATTAGACTCTGAATTAAATGTTCTTGAAATAGAAGAAGAAGATATTTTAGTGAGAGCTGAAAAAGGGATTAAACTTGCAAAGCAAACCCTTAAGAAAGTTAGAAGTATCATAGTTGACTATGAATTTAAAACCAAATCAGAGGAAATACATTTCTTTAAATGTACTAAACCGAAAATTTATAGCAAACTCATCTATTATGTAAAACTATTTAATATTGAAGGTAAAAGACCGAGGGGAAGTAATAAATCTCAAGTAAAATATTTGAACAATTATATTGAAAAACTTCAAACTTATTTTAACGACAATCTCGATTTTTACCATTATTACCGTAGGGAAGCAACTGTATTTGATGAACAATATTTTTTGAGAGGCAAGGCAGATATTCGGTTATTCCCGGATTCATTTCACTTTTTTGTAGATGAACAATTTGCAACAAGCCACGATAGTACCGTAGCCACAATTTTAGCCTACGACCTTTTGATTGTACACTTAAAACGGGAAATTGATAAATTGGAAAATAATGGAAATTATGCAAGTTTAAGATTGTTACAAAGTAAAACCAAAATTACCTGGACAGCCCACAAAATATATTTAATTGAACTGATATACGCTTTGCACAGCACAGATGTCATAAATAATGGTACTGTTGACATTAAAGATATTGCCTATTTTGTTGAAAAAACGTTTAAAGTGGACTTGGGCGATTATTACAGAGCTTTTCTGGAAATACGAATGCGTAAAAATGGTAGAACCAAATTTTTGGATATACTGAAAAAGCAGTTGACCAAAAGGATGGATGATACTGATAACATAAAATAAAACACCCAAGATGCTTCAACTTGGGTGTTTCTCGTTTTGAGGGAAAAATCATTTTTTTTGGTGGTTTTTAGATGTGGTATTTTTTGGGAAAGTACCAAAACCCTCTATTGTATTACATTGAAAATGAGAGAGAAAAAATACCCAAGTAGCCGCATCTTGTGAATAAAATCCATCAAACTATCTCAATTTTGTAGAACGAAAGTCAAATCAGGTCAGAGGCTATCAAATTACTTGACAGCGATGCGATAGTCTCTTACTATTAAAACCGTTCTATTATGCCGACATCAATAATTACTACAGACGACCTTCGGGAATTCAAAATGGAATTGCTCGATGACATCAAAAACCTTCTTTCCAAGCAAGCTACTGGAAAACTGAAGAAATATCTTAAATCTTCCGAGGTTATGGATTTACTACAAGTAAGTCCAGGAACACTTCAAAATCTGCGTATCAATGGTACGTTGCCCTACACAAAAGTTGGCGGAATCATTTACTATGATGCAGAGGAAATCCAAAATGTGATGAACGCCAACCGCGTTCAACACAGCATAAATTCTTAAGCGATGAACTATATAAAGCTACTCAATGCGGCTTTTTCAACGTTCTATTTTGATGACCGCCTCAATCCCACGCACATAACCCTGTATATGGCATTATTTCAAGAATGGAATAGTAGCCGATTTGCGGACGAATTTTATGTGAACCGCAGAGATTTAATGAGGGCTGCCAAAATTGGTTCTAAATCAACCTATCACAGATGCGTTACGGATTTGGACTCTTGGAATTATCTATCATACTTCCCTTCCAACAATCCTTACAAAGGCAGTAAAATCAAGATGGCCATAATTGGGACAAGTGATGAGCCTGATGTGGGACGGTACAGTCCCATATTAGAACAACTTGCGGGACACTACCATCCCAGAAATGAACCAGTAGTGTACCAACACCATACCACAAATGGACAAGTAATGGACTCGCACCGTCCCGTGAGTGGACAAGCATTGGTATCTACTATAAACAATACCAAACAAGTAAACAATATAAAACAACCAAAGGGCAGGCAGGCCGTTTTTATTTTTTTTGAAGAAAAAGGTTTTGATGCTGATGAAGGAAAAAAATTCTTCGACCACTACGAATCGAACGATTGGAAAACAAGCGACGGAAAACCGATACGAGATTGGCAAGCTTTGGCTAAAAACTGGATGGACAGAACTGAATTATTCAATGAGGAAAACAAACCAAACACAAAGCAACCGTCCCATATTAAGGACAACTTGCGTACCACTAAAAACAAAGATTATGGACAACCCCTCTAAAATTACCGAAGGTGGCGTGGAATATTCGCTTGGAAAGTTTGATGGTAAAAGCGTGTTATACGATTTTGATAAAATCCTGATTTATTTGGATGCAAAGGGAAAGTTGCTCTTTGGCAAACAATTTAGAATCTATGATGAGGACACGGTTATCATCCGCAAACTATGTCACTATTTCATCAAGGACAAAGAAAATTGCCTGAAAGATGATATCGACACTAACAAGGGTATTCTTCTATCCGGGCCTGTGGGATGTGGAAAGACCACTTTGATGAAACTATTGCGATATATCGTGCCAATGCAACGACCTTATGAAATGATTCCGTGCAGGAATGTTGCTTTTAGCTTTAACCATCTAGGCTTTAAAACCATTGAGGATTATGGCAGCACCAAATTCTACTGCTTTGATGATTTAGGCATTGAACCTGCAGGACGATTCTATGGTAAAGATTTGAATGTGATGGGCGAAGTATTACTTTCCCGATACGAACTTTACCTTGAGACCAAACACAAAGTCAAAACCCACGCTACTACAAACCTAAATGCTGAAGAACTGGAAGAACGGTATGGAAACCGTGTTCGTAGTAGAATGCGCGAACTGTTTAATTTGATTGCTTTTGATACAAAAGCTGGGGATAAGCGGAAGTAAATTTTAGAATACTATTTTTCAAATTGGCGCTTGTTTAATGGATGGTCATTTAAAACCTATTTACTTAACAACAACTGTTGTTTTCTTGAATTGGTGGACAAGAAACTGTCCCATAACTGCAATAAACACAGCAATCCCCTTCATTTGGTTTTAGAACCGTTTTACAATTCTCACATTCGTAGAAAAACTGACAAGCTTTTGTTGGCATATCCTCTACTTTTTTATGTCCGCAGTTTGGGCAGGTAATTTCTGATTTTAATTGGACTTCCATTAGTTTTCTTCTTTGTAGGTTACTTTATAGCCTGTAGAATTAATTGCTTTTTCTATATCCTCTTTAGTAGTTTTCGAATTATCGAATTCTACTTTTGCGTTAGCTTTTTCATAGGAAGCATTTACATTTACAATACCCTCTAATTCATTAACAGCGTGCGTAATGTGTTGTTCGCAAGAAGCACAAGTCATCCCTTTTACATCAAAATTTACCGTTTGAATATTGGATTGATTCACTATAACCACTTCTTTTTTATTAACTGGATAAAAAATATGAGAGTAGTATGGAAAGCTTATTGAGATAGCCGCAAATAATGTAATTCCTATTAAAAACCCTTTAGTTTGAAACCACTTTGGCTTTGCATCTATTTCACAGCAATCATCTGCTTTTTTAGGTTTTAGATAATCATACCACGCATAACCAATTGCTATGATAGCGACACCAATTAAATAGGGTCTAAAAGGTTCCATCCAAGATAAAGCGGATGCACTCCCTCCAATTCCAGCAATTAATGCAATAACTGGTGGTATGCAACAAGATGACGCTGCTATTGCAGCAAACAAACCTGTATATGCTACATTTTTTGATGTTTTTTCTGTACTCATAATTAAAAATTTATGCTGTTTTTCTTTCTAATTTGATTGACTTAAATATACTATTCAGAATATCCGTCTCATCCTCATTCAATGAATAGTATAAGGTTTGCCCTTCTCTCCTTGAGCTTATAATACCTGCATCTTTCATTTTTCGTATATGCTGAGAAACGGCAGGAACACTCATACCTAAAATATCAGCTAAATCACAAGGGCATAATTCTTTTTCCATATTTAAAAGAAATAGAACTTTTAAGCGCACTTCATTACCTGAAATAGATAGTAGTTTCGATATTTTGTCGAAACCATTAGCCATACCATCAATGGTAGTTCTACAGTTTAGTAATTGCTTATGGTCAGCCTCAGCTCTTGTACAGGATATTTCTAATTTCATATTAATGCTTTAGACGAGCAAAGGTAAAAGTAATTACTTATTTAAGCAAATACTTAAATATTAAATTATATTCTGCTCTAACTTTTAGTTGGTTGTCTTAAATAAGATAGCGGGTGTTATGCGGAAATAATCTAATTTCTGAAAGACTTATATAAGAAAATCACTTCAGAAATAAATTGGATTACAATCGCTTTTAAACTCTTTGTTAATTCTAAAAATAGGTCTTTCATAATAGTATTAGTTTTGTATAGATAACAAAATGGCTGTGGCAATCAATTGGATATTGTTAGAATTTGAAATATAGTTGCCTTCATCTTTATTACTCAAAAACCCTAATTCTATAAGTACAGAAGTGCAAACATCAACCGTTTCTCGAAGTACCTGAAAATTTGCAAACTTGACACCTCTACTTTCATATCCCAATTCTTTATTAAGTGCGGCTTGCACTTGAAAAGCAAACCAAGTAGAATCATCTGAATATTTGGATTCTGCATTTGTCACGTAAACTTCAACACCCCTAGCATTCGGATTATCCGAATGATTGCAATGCAACGACAAAAATAAATCAGCTTTTAGAGCTTTGGCAAGTTTGGTTCTATCTGATAGTGAAATAAGTGTATCGCTGTACCTGGTCAAATAAATATCCAAAGGCTTATCCAACTTGTTATTTAGCTTCAAAATCGCACTTGCAATATTGAGTACAACATCTTTTTCTAGGATGCCATTTACACCTATCGCACCAGAATCTTTTCCACCGTGTCCAACGTCAATTAGTATTCTTTTTTGAATGGCTGTTTCCTGTCCAAAAATGATACACATTTTCAAGAGCAAAATCATAAAACTGACGTTTTTGAGCACTTTTTTCATTTTCAATTTTAGGGTTATTAACAATTCAACTTCCAAAAGTCATAGAATTTGATATCAAATAATAACAAAGGAATTCAAACAAAATCAAATAATATTTTATTCACAAATATTTGATTATCAGGTATTTGTAAATAAATATATGTAAATTTCCAATAACGAAAACAACACAAAAATTTAAACTGTTACGTTATGAAAAAATCAATCTATTTGGCAACTTTTTTGTCGTTGCTCTCAACATCACTTTTTGCACAAATTGGGGGAATCGAAGATTCGGTCGATGATGTTTCCAACACCATCCGAACCATTTTTCCAATCATATTAGGGGTCATTTTCCTCATCGGTTTCCTGTTTAATGCAGGGCATTTCTTTGGGGAAAATGCTGACCTAAAAAAGGGTATTACCAGAGTACTTGTATTTGTTTTGATAGCTGGCGCAGTAGTCGGCATCTTCACTTACCTAATTGGAATCGTTGTATAATGAAGCGGTTCGAGGTCTATAAAAACATTAGGAAACGGGCAGTCATTTTTGGCTTCCCCATTTCCCTGTTTGCCTTAATGATAGTTTCCATATTGGCCTCATTGCTCATAGTAATTTTCTCTTTCAGCTTCGTGATGATTATAGGTATTCTCGTTTTTAACGCTGCGCTCTATGTGGCTTTGACAAGAATTAGCCACAACCCACAGATTTTTCAAACAGCCAACGCTTTTCCAAAAATTATAAGTAACAAAAGAAATTCAGGTTTTAACTATGAATAAGATTAACCTTTCGGCATATCAGCCCATCGTAGATATTCAGGACAATATCGTCTTTGCCAATAATGGCAATGTGGTCTTGTGCTATACAGGGAATCTACCTGAAATTTATTCGCTTTCCGAAAAGGACTTTGAAGATATGCACGGTGCTTGGTTTCAGGCTTTGAAATCGCTGCCTGTGGGAACTGTGGTTCATAAACAGGATATATACCTGAAGAAATCCTATTCTTCTGAACAGCTTCCGAATAAAACATTTTTAGAAAAAGCAACGCACGAGCATTTTAAAGGTCGTGGACATATTGAGCACAAGTGCTATTTGTTTTTCATCTTGACCAAAAACAAAGCGCTCAACAATTCAAAATATGTCAATCCCTTTAGAAAAATTTCAAAGGGAATTGTACAGGAACTGGACGATAACATTAAGAGTTTTGTAAACTCTGTAAGCGATTCTGTTTCCTTTATCAATAATAGCCGAAAGATGGCATTCCTTCCGCTTAAAGCGGAAGGGATTCAGAAACTCACAAATGGCTATTTCAATGGCTTCAACGAAGGCTTCGATACCGACATTCTATTAGATAAGAAAAGCGTCAATATTGGCGAAAACCATTTTGATGCCCTTGCCATCAATAGCGAACTGTGCTTTGGCGAAAGTGTACAGAGTAGCAAAACCAATGAGAAATTCACATCTGACGATTTTGTGTTTCATCAAGGGTTTATTGATGGCTTAGGGCTTACGCTTAACGAAAACCACATTGTCAATCAGATTTTATATCTCGACGACAAACAAAAGTGGCGCAAGCTGCTCGACAAGAAAGTCGAGGAACTTAACAAGAGTTCCAATTTCGGTTCACAGAACAAAGTGGTTTTGGGGAAAATCCAACATATTCTTGACCAAATCAATGCCGATGACAATGCACGGATTATTCGTGGTCATCTCAATATTGTGTATTGGTCTAAAGAAGCCAAAGACCTAGACAAAATAACTTCAAAAATTAAAACTGAATTTAAGGAACTGGATATTATTCCATACTATCCGAGAGGCGAAGAGCGCAAGAATTATATATTAAACAGTTACTGCTGTTTTTCGTCCAATTTCTCGAACAACGATTTATATGTTACCGATTTAAAACACGCATTATGCCTATTCATCAATAATACCAATTACAAATCTGATACTACCGGAATCATCTTCAATGATAGAGAGCATAATATTCCTGTTCTAAAAGATGTTTGGGACGAGCGAAAAAAACGTATCAAGGCTCGGAATTTTGCCATTTTCGCACCAACGGGCGAGGGTAAATCCTTTTTAGCCAATAATATTTTACGCCAATACTTTGAAAGTGGTGTTCGTCTGGTCATTATCGACTTGGGTGGCTCGTACACTAAATTTGCCAAACTATATCCTGAAAAATATACGGTACTTCGGTACGAAAGTGGAAAAAATCTTGGCATCAATCCTTTTTATATAAGTGATACAAATGATCTGACACCTGAACGATTGGAAGATTTGTCTGTTTTCCTTTTTGAGCTGTTCGCTTCAGATTTAAAGGTTACTAAAGCACAGTCGGTTTCAGTCAAAAAAATATTGCGTCATTATTACAATAGCATTTCAGAAAATCATTCGCTCGAAGGATTTTACAATTTTATAGAAAGGAATCAAGAGGATCTTCTTGACACCCTAAAAATCCATCCCGACTACTTCAACGTTACCAGCTTTTTGCACGTAATGTCCGAATATGTCGGCGATGGTCTATATAGTTTTCTGTTTGAAGTGAGTGAAGACCAAACCTATAAAATAGAGGACAAACGTTTGATTGTTTTTGAACTCGATGAAGTCAAAGACAATAAGGAAATCCTGTCCGTAATGTTGAAGCTGATTAAGTCAGCCATCCAAAGAACCATTTGGAAAAATAGGGCTGAAAAAGGTATCATCCTATTTGACGAGTTTGCCAAGCAACTGAAGTTCGAGAACGTTCTTGAAAGCGTAGAATTCTATTATCAAGCCATCCGTAAACAGAACGGTGCTATTGGTATCATTCTTCAATCCATCAATCAACTTCCCAACAATTCAACATCTGCAAGCATCCTTGAAAATACACAGGTCATTTACAGCCTTAACAACGAAAAAGGCTATGCCGAATTGGTCAAACGCCTTAATCTTTCAAGCCACGATTTAAACCAATTAAAGTCCATCAAAAACAACCTTTCCGGGCCACGGAAGTACACCGAAATGTTCATTAAAATCGGTAGGGAAAGTAACATCTTCCGTCTTGAAGTTCCGAAGGAAGTCTATGCGGCTTACTTAACCGACGGACAGGAAAACGAAGAAATAATAAAGCTCTACAACGAGCATCACGATATGGAAAAAGCAATAATTCAATTCACATCTAAAACATAACATTATGAAGACAAAATTCAAAATTTTAGTAATGACAGTAGCATTGACCTTATTTATGTCGGGCAACGCTACTGCCCAAGGAATGCCCACTTATGACAATACCAATTTTATCAGCTTGGTAAAACAACTGATTGAATCGGGTAAACAGACTGCTCAAATGATTAAGTCTGTAAAATTCTTAAAAGATGCAAAAGAGGCCATCGAAAAGGTTTCAAATGTGGTTCAGCAACTTAGAGCAGTTCAAGAAATTGCAGACAACAATCAACGCCTTATTCAGGTAATGCAAAATGATTTACAGGACATTTTAAACTCGCCTTATATAAAGCCAGATGAAGTAAGCAGGGTTATGGAATCGTTTGATGCTATAGTTCAAAATTCATTGGACACGGTAGATTTTATTGATGAAGTTCTATCAAGCGACTATCTAAAAATGAGCGATGCAGAGCGTGCCGCAATTTTGAAAGAAAAAGAACTGGAATCAAAGCAAATGGTTTCTACCATCACTACAAAAACGAAACGCTATCGTGATATCATTTCATTCAGAAAAATGCAGGATAAAGTAAATAACCGCGAAACAGGATATTAAAAATGACCGCAACCATACTTTTAGGAATTGGATTGGAATATATCGATACGGTATTTCAGACCATTCAGAACAGTAGCTTCTCGCAATATACTATTGCCGGAATGAAAACGCTTGCTGTCCTGTTCTTTCTGGTCAACATCCTTAAAAAGTACAATGAAGGTATTGCGGACAAAGACGGGTACACTTGGGGATTGAGTCCTGGTGAACTGGCAAAGAATTTTGCTATTGTTATTCTGGTCATATTCTCAACGCAGGTATTAGGGTTTTTCGATGGAATTTTAGTGGCCATCGAAAGTCAATATCGAGGGACTGCACCTGCATTATTGCCATTACAGATGCAGGATATTCCGTTAGAGGAAGATGTAAGTCTTTTTGATGCTGCGAGTTCAGCAATGACGCTTTTGTATGAGGCCTTGGTAACACCCTTATATGGGTTCAAGATATTAGCTTTCATTTTAAGTACAATACTCTGGATATTGGATTTGTTCATCTATCCGCTATTCTTGGCAGAGCGTTTTTTCCTTTTGGGGATAATGCAAGCGTTCTTCCCTTTGGTCATTAGCCTTGCAGTATTTGAAAAATTCCGTTCACTTGCTTATACATTCTTCAAGTTGTATGCTGCTGTATATATGTTAGTGCCGGCATTCTTTTTAGTCAATGTATTTGTTAACGCTATTTATACGGAAATCAACACCAATTTTTGGGTTAACTTATTTGGTACCGATACAGGTCAAGGCTTTTTTGCGCCTGTGGTTCAATTAGGTTCTGTTGCATTTATTGTTTTCCTGAAATTCAAATTGTACAAACGAGCAACGTCCTTTACACTCCGATTGTTTACTGCCTAAGGCAGATTAAAAATAAGAATATGAAAACACCATACAAGAATATTTATAACGTCCTAAAATTGAATCGGTTTATCGTTTTGGCAGTTGTTGTCTGTGCCTTACTGTCCAGTACCTTTTCAGTTTGGATGGTATTCAATACAAATCAAAAAGCGCTCAATAGTGCTTTTGCCATCAATACAGATGGCAGTATAATTCCCCTGAAGCTCGTAACTCAAAAAGAGAATTTTAGAGTCGAAGCTCTGGCACATTTAGAACTGTTCCACAACTACTTCTATAACATCGATGCCAGTAACTATGAAAGGAATTTGGAAAAAGCACTTTGGTTAGGCAATAGTTCTGTGGACAATCTTTACCGCCAGAAAAAAGCCGATGGTGTTTACAACAGGTTGCTTCAGTATTCATTGGTTCAAAAAGTATTGAGTATTGACTCAAGGATAAACGAAAATAATGGCTCGTATAGTTTTACAACCACCACCATTTTTGAAATTAACAGAGGTTCAATAATTGACACCTACGAACTGTTTTCAACTGGAAACCTGATTATGGTTGACCGAAACTTTCCCAACAATCCGCACGGACTTCTAATTACAAATTACTTCGAAAACACTTTAAAAAAACTGAATGATGATAGTTGAGCCGAAAATCGGCATTTAAAAAACCAAGATTATGAAAGTAGAAAAGAACAAAATAGTATTTGCAACAGTATTGGCGGTGATTTTCATATTCCTTATTTCCTATTCCGTAATGGTAATGGGCGATGATGATAGCGAGAACGAAAGCCTACAACAAACATTAATTCCCGATTTAGAGGAAAACCAAAAAGAGTACGATTCTAAACTGGATGCCATCAATGATTTAAAGGAAGTGCGTGAAAATAACGCACCCAGCATCTATGATGAAAAGCTTATAGACTCGTTGGGCTTTTACGACCCAGATTTGCCCGAACGTGAAAAAGAACGTATTGTGGATAGTATTTACGATGCTGGCAAAATTCGATATTCTGAAAAACGCTATCAAAATCTGGGACAGAGAAAAGTTGCTCAAAAAAGCACAAAACAAATCGATTCATCAGAAATCAAACGAGAACAAAAAATTGAAGCCAAAGAATTAGGCTTAGAACATCAATTGTTCTTTGCCGCATCGCCAAAACCCAACGAGTTTTCAATCATCGGTAATACTGATGAAACAATTTACGTAGTAGTAGATGGCGACCAAATAGTCAAAGCGAATACCAGATTACGAATGCGCCTTACCAAACCTGCAATAATAAATGGTAAGCAGATGCCGAATAACACACCAATTTTTGGGTTTATCAGCTTTCAGCCCAATCGAGCTTTAATTGAAATTGAAAATATAAAGCACCATCCTACTAAACTCAAAGCATTCGATTTGTCAGATGGTAGTGAGGGCATTTATGTCGAGAACAATTTTCGAGCTGAAGCCACCACCGAAGTCTTGGACGATATTATTGGCGATATCAACATTCCCACCGTACCACAAGTTGGTGGTATATCCAAAGTACTCAGACGTAACAACCGAAACGTAAAAGTTACGGTATTGAATAATTATAAATTAATTCTAAAACCTAAATTATGAGCCCATAATGGGCATTTAAAAACACACTCTTATGAAAAAGTATATCATAATTTCCACTCTTGTTTTAAGTTTCGCTTTCGCGAAAGCGCAAACAACTACAGTCCTCGATACCATATATGCCAACGACACCAAAAACGTTGCATTATTCTTCCCTGAACCTATTCGGCAAGGTATAACCGGTTCAGATAATTTTGTTTTTACCTACAACCGTGAAAAAGAACAGTATTTTGGACTTCTTCAAGCAAAGCCTGGCAAAGAAAGTAATCTACTGGTAGTCAATAGAAATGGTTCAATTTTTTCGTATATTGTAAGATATAAAAAACAGCTATCTAAGCTCAATTATTTCATTCCGTTATCTAATAGTATAGGGAATGAGAAACCGATTAAGGTCGATTCGATTCTTGCTGAATCCTCTGAAGAACGTGTAGATAATAGAACGTATTACTACCAAAAATTCTGCTCGTATCTTCTTAACAGAAACCAGCGTATAGGTCGAATTAAAAAGCGAAATGAAGGTATCGTTTTGAGTGTTGAGAATATTGTTTTTGATAAGAAAGAACTCTACTTCGTTATCCAGATTGAGAATAATTCTACTTTGGATTACGATTTGAATTTCTTGAACCTTTCGATTGAAACAAGACAAAAAGGGAAAAGAAAATCGTTACAACGCCTGTATCAAGAACCAACGTACAAACACAATCTGCCTTCAAAAATTGCAAAAAGTGAGACGGTTCGCTTCGTTTATGTATTGCCCAAATTTTCATTATCTAATGACCGTAGGGCGATTTTAGAATTGAACGAGAAAGATGGCGAACGCAATATAGAAATGAAAATATCACATAGATATATCAATAACCCAAATTAAAATATTATGAAAAAAATTATTGTTTTCTCACTCGTACTGTTGTTCCTTTCTTGTGCCGATTCTGATACTAAAGTTTCTGGGCCAAGTGCTACAGCCCAGATTGTTATTGAAAGCTTTTATGAAAAGGATGAGGAAGCTTTAAAAGCCAACTCAACACCACAGGCATATTCTAATTATATGAATACTATAAATATGTTTAATGCGACGGTAAAGGATGATTCAAACTTTACTGTTTTGCAGGATACCATTATGGGTGATGTGGCTTGGGTAAAATATACGACAGCCTATGATAAGACACCAGGCCTTTTTAAACTGGTTAAGCAAAATGGCAAGTGGCTGGCGGATGCGAGAGGCTCAAAGGACAAATCTCCTTTTTAAAAGGACTTTTACTGATTGTTTTTGAGATTAATTTCCCAATAGCCTTGCGTGCCACCGTGACGTATTAAAAAGCCTTTAGTTTTTAGTGCGTTTATATGTTTGCCCACAGGGGATTCATTGATACCTAAAGCTTCAGCTATTTCAGTATAAGTAATAGTAGTATTGGTTGCAATAAGTTTAAGCACTTCTTTTTGTCTTCTAGTTAGAGCTTCAGTTGAATCAATTACACCACCTATTGCACCACCTATTACACCACCTTCTTGACCACCCTTTACACCACCTGTTTGACCACCTTCTTCAACAACAGCTTCTTTAGCAATAAAAGTCATTCTAAGAAAGTTATCTGAAAAACTAAAACTCTCTTTTCCGTAGTGTTCTAAAATACGAGGAATGCCAGAACCTAATTGTTCAACCAGTTCTAAATCTTTAAAAATTCGCATCAGTTCCTTGTTTCGTGGGACTGAAAAGCCTTCAAAAAATTCTTGCTTGCTCAATCCTTCCGGAAGACCACCAGCCGATGTGATTTCGATTCTATCGGTAAAGATTTCAAACTTTGGGGTAATCTCATTTGTGTAATCATTATGCACAAACGCATTTATGATGGCTTCACGCAAGGCGATGGGATGCCAAAGATTGGCTTGTTGTCTTTCTTTGGCTGTAATTTTTGTGGTTGTTCTGTTCTCGACCGCAATTTTATCTATCACTTGTTTGGTAGCCTTAACCAAACATTCGTGACCGTATTCGTTGCTTTCTATTAAGTCTGTTCTGGTTATACCCGAATATTTAGCGACTTTAATTGATGTGTTATTCTTATCTGCCAAGAGATAGCCGGCATAATTAAAAGCACCATCTTCAGTAAGTAGTTCCAAGTTCTTGGCAAATGGTTTACCAAGGGTGTACCCAGATTCTTCGTAGTAAATTTTTAGCTGTCCGAAGCCTAAATCCTGCCGTCCTGCTTTAATCTTGCTGATGGAATTTCGGGTACGTTTGGCAAAGAGCTCGTCAATCATTTTTTGTGGCATCGGTTCAGCTGCTGAACCTAAACGAATAAAACAGCCCTTTTCGCTCATCCCGTATTTTTTAAGATGATATGGTTTTTCTGGACCGCTGGCCACTATGATTTTTAGAATGTTCTTACTATTCCTTTCCTCACTCACAATATCAAACAGACCAAGGGCGGAAGGGCGGATGTTGTTTTTTAATCTATCCTTAATCTTTAACTGGTCGCTATCAGAATCTGCCAATCCGTAAGTATTTCCATCCTTATCGATGCCAATATATATAATGCCACCTTCGCGATAGTTTAGAAAAGCGATGACCTCTTTTTCAAGTCCATCAGACAATTCTCGTTTGTATTCTATGCGGTTTGTTTCGGTCATTAATTAAATAAATTGGCAATTTGGAAATAAAGATAACTATACGCTAACAGTTTTTTCGCTTAGTAAGGTTTTCATTTTATCCAATAATAGTGCCTTCCTTTTTTCGTGGAAATTTCCATATTCATTCAAATTCAAATCGACATCTGGAATTAAATGAGCGTTCAAAAATTGAGTTCTATTATTTTCATTTGTTTCTTTCTCAACCCAATCCAACAGATTCATATTACTCTTGGACATATTCTCATTGGCATCTAACATTTGAAGGTTATAGATAGAATTGTAAGTGTGCCATCCATAGCTTTCTTTGTCGGAAGCTTCAAGATTATTAAACTCAAATGCAGAATGTATATGGTCTTTATGAAAATTATTATTTCTATAATCTAAATCTGGATATAATAGAGAGAGAATAGAAAAAGCATACTGATTGTCTTTCTGTGTGAAAAGTACTTCTTCTATAAATTCATCGCCAACGCTCGTATCCTTTCTTATATGATTAAAAATAGAATTGACAGGAAAAGAAGTAATCTCTGGCTTAATTTTCATTTCAACTACATTGTCCGTGAAAGTCCTTCTTATTTGAGATAAAACTGAATCTGATGTTCCACCAAAAATCCTCTTAATCAACACTATGTGAAGCCATTTTTTTATCGATTCTCTGTCCTCTTTGAACTCTATCTTAGTTGAATAATCTCTATAAATATTCTTGTGGTACAAATAATAAATGATAGGGATTACAGAGTTCTTGGAAGTCAAAGTGTAATCCGTAAATCCGAAAGTTTTTATTAAATCAAATGTGGATAGGATTGAATCTCTAATCTTTTCCCATTCTGTCTCAAAATCCTTTGCGTTACCTTTGGAAAAGTTTGTAACCCTAAACTTAATATCTCGACTGTACAAATAAAGAAAGGATTTAAGTATTAGGTCTTTGGATATTGAAAAACCCTTATCTCTTATACTATCTACAAGTTTATGAATCTCTTTACGCGCATCTTTTTTTGTCCAGTTTGCAACTGCAATAGACATTAATAAATCTGAAAAATTTAAAGGTTCGCCACCACTATTTATCCTGATAAAAATGTTTAGCGCCTTATCTAAACTTTGGTCTTTTTCAAGGAAATAATTAATTATAGGCTTTTCCATTATGGTTCGCCTTAGCTGTCTTATTGCTTTCCGGGAAAAGCTACTTTCAAATTCTTCTACAAACTCATCAAAAGCTTCATCCTCGGTATAATTTAAAATTGCACCTACCTTAAACCATTTTTGTTCATTCGCTTCGTAAATTTCAGATTCTTCTGTTTCAGATTTTTCAAGAAAACTAAATTCGTATATTCTGCCATCTTCCTCGTCTTGAAGTTCAGTTGTAATGTTCAAATACAAATGGCGCGTTGGAATACTCCATTCTGTATCTTCCCACTTTCTACGGTACTCTTTATAACCGAAACTACCTTTTAACCCAAGATATAAAGAAGTTAATCTTTGCTGACCATCTAAGACCGCATTAAAAGAACTGATACCATTTGTTGAAATTTCCTCATTGTGGGTTTTATATCGTTCGCGATACTCATTTATGAACTTGTAGAATCTATATCCTTTTGACGTGGTTTCTTCTACTTTCCAAAATAGAAAAGAACTGATTGGATAATTTCTCATTATTGAATCAAAAAGCCATTCAATTTTAGAGTGATTCCAAATGAATTCTCGTTGTATGGCTGGAAGTAAAAACTGATTTGAGTCTATTTTTTCGATTGCATCAGAAATGGTTATAGGGGTTTGAAATGACATAAATTTCTTGGTTGGTTTTAGTTTCTATTATGCAGTTGGCATTTATTTTATATTATTTTTTTACCAGCTTATTAAATTATTTTCGATATCAAATCCTGAAGCTTCTACTTTTCCAGTTTCGGTAAATCCGTGTTTTCCGTTTTCATTTTTGGAAACGGTTAACTCATTTCTCAGGATATGTGTGAGTTCAAGATTATTTCCTAAAATATAATCTGAATTAATCGCAAAATTGATTCCTTGTTCGCCAAAAGGTACACTTGGATAATAAATTCCATCTACTTTACCCTCGGAATGAGCAAGAGCCACGTTGCAATAGGCTGTTGTTATAATATATGTTTTTCGGTCATTTTTTGCAGATTTCCTGAACTTCTCGAAAAGAAATCTATAAAATAAGATTGTAGCTTCTCTTATTTCAGGGTCACTTTGTTCAATGAAAGTTTCCATAGCTGCTCCGTGTTCTTTGTCGAACTCCGAAATTCTATGGTCTTTATCGGGTGTCGTTACTATAATTCCGATTAAGGGTTTCTTTAATTGCCAACGCCCAATTGTAACGTAAACTTTATCGCCAAAATCTTTTGTATCAGACCAATACTCGACTAACTCAGCAAATGAAGTAGGTCTATTTTCTGAACAGTAGAATTTAGACTGAAAAGGTCTATTACATCTCGCAAAATCTTTGACAAATTTATTTGGTGTTATTGAGATGTCGGATATTAATGGAAATAAATCATCGTCTTCGTGGGTGCGTGTTCTGAAAAATACTGATTTGGCAGGAATTTCATATTGTAAAACTGGAAGCCTTCCTATGGTTAAATAGGCTAAAACCGCTTTTTCGTAAGCGTACTCATTTTCTGGATTTATCGCTTCCAATAAAGTAATAGCTTTTTTTACATTTTCAACAGTCATATTCTTTTAGTTCTATGTACTCAATTCTTTATCCAAATTACTCGTAAATAGGCCTTGAACCAATTTACCATTTCTCAAATATTCAAAGAAATCATCATAATTCTCAGGACTTAGGAAATGAAAATTATAGCGTTGATTCACATTATTTTCTTCAAGTTGTTTATTTAATTCCTGAAAATGAATGGTCGCCCATTTAAATTTTGCTTTATTTAAATCAGAATAGTCTTGGTCATCTTTAATCTCGACAACGGTAATATATTCTATTTCCGTATCTGAGGTTTTAACAAAAAAGTCTGGATTGAATTTGCCCTGTTTTGTATGGTTTCCTGATTTACTTGATAGCGAATACTCAATAGTATAGAAGCTTTGATTAGTTGATTTTAGCCAAGCATCCAAGGCTTTGGAATTTTCATTCCTAACCAATTTTTCAGCAAATTTTCTTTCAGGTGTTGCGTTAAGGAACGCTAAATCTACCGGTGTTTTAAAATCATAACTATTTGCCTGCAAAGTAGCATTACGAGGAAAAGTTCCATCATCAATTACTTCCTGCAAAAAGTTTAAGACGTCTGTGTCTTTAACTTCTTCATTGTAATTATTTGAATACATAACCGTAGAATTATGGCGTAAATTCCCTATTGACAATGTTTCCTTTATTCTTTCTTTAGTTGAGATAACAAAGGGCTTTTGCGCTATTCTGACTAATTCAAGCGATTTATTTTTTCGTCTTAGAAGCGTATTGAATGAAGAAAAAATATTTCGTTTATTCTTTTCGTTCAATTCATCTCCTTCCAGACCAACCTTATCCATAGAACGCCTTATCAGCTTTGTAATCTCTTCTTTGGGCGGAAGGTTGTTTTTTGTGTATTGACCTTCTTGTAATTTAAGTGTAACACCTTCCCATTCTCTCGTCTGAAACTCGTGATAGATTTTATCAACGATTTCCTTAATTGGTGTCATTCTATTTTTAATCTTGTACTCTACACTCTTATAATCACTCGCAAGGTTGGTATATGTTGTTTCCTGACTTACTTGGTCTACCGAAGATTCTAAGTTTATGATACCTTTATAATTAAACTCTTTCTCTTTACTGTTGTTTTCTACCGCTTTTTCAATTTTGTTGTAATCTATATTGTAAAGTTCAAAATGAAATTTACTCCTATCGCCATCGATTAAGTTAGAACTCTCCAATCGCATTTCTAACTCCAGTACTTCATCTACCAATCCTTTAATTTTTGAGCCCCAAGATGAATGGTTAAATATTGTAACTTCTGCATTATTTATATATTCAGGCGGCACTCTTAGTCCTCTACCTAAAACCTGAGAAATCAATAATTTTGAATTAAAAGCTCTTTCTTCCATAGGGACTATTTGGAATACATTCTTAACATCCCATCCCTCTGTAAGCATAGAAACGGACACAATCCATTCTACAGTAGAGTCTTGTTCATCTACTTCCTCTAAACGAATTACATTATGCTTATGTACCTTATCTGAAGTTACCGTCATAACCAATTTATCCCGAACCTCTTGTTCTTCCAAACCTTCTTCCAGCATTAAAAATTCAACCAATCGTGTTTCAAGTCTTTTGGCATTTGTAATATTGTTTGTTACCAGAATTGTTAATGGTTTTACATTTTTGTAAGTAACTTTATTATTGCTATGGTTCTGATATATTTTCTGAAATCTTTGGTCTTCGTTTATGCTATCATCCTCTGAAACATAATTAATCTTCTTAACAAATTTTTCATCAACAGCTTCTCGTAAAGAGTATCTGTAAATAACGTCATTGAAGTAATCATTCCCTATATATGCTGTACCTGTAAAACCAAGCATATATTTAAAATTATAACCATCGTCCAATAAAAATTTCTTCCATATTTTTAACCCTCTTGCTTCTGTAGTATTACCTGAAATCTTATTATAAATGTGATGGGTTTCATCATTCAAAACTACCGTGTCAAAACCTCTTTTGAAACCAAAACTATCTTCAATTGATGAACCTGTCCTTTCGTAAACAGCGTGGACATTTTCAATACAAATGGCACCTTCATCCACGGTAACACTTCCATCAACTATACTCGGATTTCTAATAATTGCAGATGGCGGAATTGTTTCTTTTAGAATTGGGTCAGAAACCAAGGCTAAAAACTTTTTATGCAGTTCTTTTTCAATTGTCGTTGATGGACACAAGACGAGTACTCTTTTGACCAAGCCTAAACCTAATAAGATTTGTGCTATGCCATACATTACGTAACTTTTTCCCGTTCCTGTAGCAAGGTCTATTGTCGCAGATAACTTTGAAGGTAACTGTAGCTTACGGTGGTAATCTGCAAGCTCAGGATATCTCTCCCGTAATTGAGGATTTTGATAATGATTTTTAGAAACCAAGTCTTGAATATTAGTATACTCTTTGGATGCCAAGTAAATGACTGAACTTCTTATGGCTTTCTTTTGGTATTCCCTTGTTCCACAAAGTGCATCCAAAAACCTATCCCAATAAGGAAGTGGTAGCTCGCTTTGATTATAAAATTGATTTACTTTTAATATTAAATCTTTTGTGTCGTATCGCTTTTTTTCCTGAATCATCCCTTCGTATTTTTATTGGTAAATACCTCGCGGAATTCATTGCCATAAATGTCGATATATACTGCACTTACTTTAGAGCCACAATCTTCAATGGAAACATTAGCTTTACCATCCTCACTAACAATATCAGCAGCAAAAAATACATCGGACATTAAAAACTCATTGCCGTTATAGTTTTTATCTACAACAACCATTGCCAAGGCTTCCAGACCAGGAATATCTTCCAAGGTATCTTCATCAGGGTAGTAGGCTTTAAAAGCCTTTATTGTGATTACACCATCATCAAACGAGGACTTAACTTCTGGTTGTCTTATAAAGTGAAAACCAACTGCATTTTCAAGTGAATTTACGTTGCTGGAACTGGTAGGCTGTCTGAATTTTTTAAATTTCTCCTTATGCAATTCTTGAATAATTTGATATGGTACTTTCAAAAAGTAATAGCGCACATTCCCTATCTCATAGTAATCATCAATAAATTGAACAGAATTTGCTGGCGCTATAATATAGATACGGTCGCCAACTTTTTTGCCAATATTTTTGTGAAGAATTTCTAAATAATCTTCATCAACTGCTGCATCCTTATGCTCCCAATATTTCCAAATCAATACGTCATACCCATCCTTACGTTCTCCTTGAAATTCAATACCTGCAATTTTTTTTGGTTTTGGGGTTACTTCAAAGAGATTTAGTACGAAGTCTTGATATTCTTTATGTTGTAATGAAAATAGTTTTTCTATATCGTAAAAACCCGTATTAATCGTGTGAAATGATGTTGACTTCTTGCCAAAATCTTTAGTTTTATTTTTTAGAGATTTTGAGTTTTGAATTGTCAATATTCTTTTTTGAATCGTGTAAAAAGCAAATTTACCAATATCACAAGTAATCCATTTTCTACCTAATTTTTCAGCAACTGAGGCTACGGTTCCGCTACCTCCAAAAAAATCCAAAACTAAATCATCCTTATTGGTTGACAACCGTATAATTCTTTCGATTAGTTCTTCAGGCTTTTGTGTGGGATAACTAACTCGCTCTTTGGACTGTGAATTGATGGGATTTACTGTATCCCATAATGACTGTAACGGAATTCCTTTTAATTCCTCTAAATACTTTTTAACCCGGATTCCTCCCTTGTTCGTAAAGTGCAAACGATTCTCAGAATCAAGTCTTTCCATTGTTGATAATGGACATCTCCAATATCCTTTTATGCCTTTGTATTCATAGGTATAACCTGAACCCTTTAACCCCTTAGCTGTTACAGGACCATCAGTCCATAAACGACCATCTTCATCTTGATTACGAAAGCGTTTCAAATGTTTTTCTGAATAATACTCATAAAGCTGATTCCATATATATTTTTCAGAATTTGTATAGTAGAAAATAAATTCACAGTTTATTCCTAACTTTCCGCTATCGCTGTGAGCACTTGTTCTTTTCCAAACTATTTCATTACGAAAATTACCTTCTCCAAAAATCTCATCTAATATGGTTTTGATATAGTGAGATTTTTTTTGGTCAAGATGAATATAAATACTTCCATCACGAGCCAAAATTTCTTTGGCAATAATTAATCTTCTTCGTATAAACTCTACAAATTCAGCATCTTTAGCCTTGTCTGTATATGCTTTTTGACCTTGTGACCCTGAAAAATCAGATTCTGTCGCAAATGGTGGGTCTATGTAAATTAATTTAACCTTTCCCTTAACCTTGTCTTTTATAAGTGGGTCTTCATTTTTGTAAATGGTTTTGAGAAATTGAAGGTTGTCGCCAAATACAATCATATTTTTCCAACCGTCAGGATAAGACTCACGGTCGCCGTTATACGTTCTTTCAATTTGTAAAGGTGCGGCAGTTACTCCATCTTCGTCTGCAAGAATATCTTCTTTACGCATTTTTCCAGCATAAACGAGTTCATATTCCTTTTGAATAGTGGGGAAAAGCTTGTACTTGAAGTCCTCGGGTAGTTGCTCGCCCTTTTGTAATTTTTCTATTAAATAGTCCTTTTCTCTTTGGCTTAATTCTGTCATTTGGTGGTAAAAATAAGTGTTAAAGATATTGGTATAATTTCACGTTGCAAAAAAAGGGTTAAGATAATTTTAAGATTATCATTTATTAACCGTTTAGCCCAATGAATTAAGGTGTTTAACGTTATTTAAATATAGACCGTGCTTCCTCATAAACCCGCTCAAAATTAGCTCCCAAATCAGCTTTAGAAAACTGTTTAGTCTCATTAGGAAGTTCCCTTTGAATGTCGGCTAATTTAAACTGCACCTTTTTATCCCTACCATCTGCATAAGTGATAAACTCGCCCTGTTTCAACCTGAAAAATACGTCCGCCCGAATCTTTGGGATTTCCTTTTCGCCCGTAGTAATGCGAGTATCAAAATCGAGGTTATGTCCTCGACTTATGCTCTTGGTTGGGTCTTTAATGATTTCAAAAAAGCGTTCGTAATATTTTGCGGTGTCCGGGTCATTTACCTTTCCGAAAAATTGATAGGATAGATTACTAAGAATCGCCTTGCTTGCCTTATCGCCATACATCATATCATTCTGAATTTTATCCTGCATCACATAAATCGTAGAAATATTATAGCTTCTCAATGTTGCAGGAATTCGATGCATATTCAATAAACGAATGGTTGGTGCTTCTTCCATAAGCAAGAATGATGGTTTTGAATTACGCACGCTCATTTGCTTTGTAATAGTGTGTATAATTGTAGCGATTACTGGTGAATACGAAGTTTCGAATTTTGGGTTGTTCACAATCGAAATTACGCAGGGATTTTCAGCACTATTTATATTTAGCGGTACTTCATCTGCGGACAAAGCCATAAAAATCCGTTGTGTACTAATTCTTTTCAGCGCATTTGCCAATGTGCTTTTTACACCAGCGGTCTGCCTTTCAGAATCCTTGCCACTTATAAAGGCATCTGCCATTGCTCGTGATGTGGTGTTGGTTTCCAGAAACTGAATCAAACTTTTAGTATCGAGAAATTGATAAACCGCAATTAAATGTGGCAACGTACAAAACTTGGGATAGTCCGTTTTCAGTTTCCAAATCAAACCACCAATCAACCCTTCTGCAGCATCGTTGAAGAATTTTGTCGTGCCAGTTGTTCCGCTTTCTCTTTGCTCTAATAGATTCTCAATCAACACCCTTGACACCTCGTTTACGCTTTCCTCATTCTCTAAATACCGTGGCGCAATAGGATTTACCTTATGAATGATTTTATCGAAGGAAATGACCTTAAAAGGGATGTCGCTATCCTTGAAAAGCGGATATGCCATTTCGGTCAATTCAAAATCTTTATAATCGTGAATAATTCCGCAGAAACCTTCTTTTTCAAAATGCTTTAGAAATCCATAAACCACGCTTTCGGTTTTACCACTTCCGGCAGAACCAATGATGGATGCACCACGTTTGATATTATCCAATCTGAAATTTCCTTTAGTAGTTGCAAAGTTTACTTGGTATCTGCTGTCGCCATTTTTCGGGCTTTCGGTTTTATGTAGAAAAACATACAGTCCTATATTAATTAGCATTAGCGGACAAACCAAATAAAGTAATATAAATATCAATTCATTTCCTTCAGACAAATAGAACACGAGAACTGAAAGCGATATGCTATTCAACACAAACGCATATTTTGATACTCGAAACATTCCATAGAAAACGGTACTGGCCAAACCAATAATTGAAAGTATCGTTATAAGATTGTCTATCTGCATATCTATTAGATTCCGATGGAACTTGATTTGATGGCCACTTCTGCGCCACGTCTCAATCGCTTAAAAACTCGAAGCGCTATTTGTGCCTGACTTACTGGAATACTCGGCACTATGGGCAATCCTGATTTACTTATCATTTTAAAAGCCAATGCTTTTTCATTGGCTGGCAATTTCATCAATGCTGAAAAATATAGGTTTGGGTTCTTTACAAAGGTCTTTTTAGCTTTGTAGGTCTCTGCGTAATTGCGCTTATATCCAAATGTCTTATCAAATGTTTTTTCCGCTTTCGCGAAAAATGTATCTCTATCAAAACCACGCTTCACTTTTTTTCCGTGCATCTCTACTTCGGATGCTTTGTGCTTACTTCCTGGGGAAAGGCTTATAGAATTTGAAGCATCCTTTCGGCTAACGATAATATGAATGTGACTTTGGTTTCCTGCTTTCGGCATTCCCTGAACTATCCGTTTTCCGTTTTGTTGATGTGGCGCTTGGCGTTCCAGTTTGGCAATTTCCTTTTCCATTTTCTTAATATTCCCTTCAGCTCGTCCTTCTTGAATATTTCGGATATCCGTTTTGAGCTGAAGTATTTTTGTGGCGAAAGGTTGGTTTTCTTTTATCTGAAAGTCCGTACCCTTGAAGGTTCTTTGATGTTCAATTTTAGCGTAATATTTTATGTCGTCTATTGATATAGGTCGTCCATTGATTTCCCGATTGAAGCTGGCAACATAATCTTTCATTAGCTCACGAGTGTAGGTTTTTAAATCTTCACGACTGTTCTGTAATCTGTTCAATTCATACTTGGAAGGACTGACCGTTATGGAATAAAATTTAGGTTCTTTCTTTTTCAATTTTGCGGTGTTTCCATCAATTTCCTTTACCACTTCTTCTGCGGAAATCTCGTCGCCATATTGATTGAAAAAATGTTCCATATCTGCTTCCTTTATCCCTTCATTTTCTTTCTCTAAATAGCCTACAAAATCGGCTGAACTTTGTGAGTAATTTGTTCCTAATTTCTGTGGTGTGATTGTGATATACATAGTTCAAAAATTAGAGTTCGTTCTTTAAGTTTCGCTTTTCGCGAAAGCGCACTTCTTTCTTTTCTTCCGCATATTTCTTTTCCACAATCAGCGGTTTTTTTTCTGGCTCTTCTGTTTCAAAAAGTGATTGAATCATAGCCACCGTAGGTTTGGTTTGTGTCTTTTCCACATCTCGCATTATGGCAATAACCGCATTGATTCTTTTGAGCAATTTAGCTTCGATGGTTCGCCCCGTTGGACCTAATTTTTCTTTTGGCGAAATTTCATTATAGAAGAAAAAATCTAGCATTGTAGCCATCGCCTCGGTGTGCGATTTGAAGTAAGTACGTGAGAACGTTTGGAAACGTTTTGCAGTTTCCTTTTTAAATCTAATTCCAATAAATGAGTCCATATTTCGCCGATTTGTCGCAAAATCATCCCTAAAAATGGGCGTTAACAGCCCGTTTGTCGCAAATCGTTAACTGTCAGGAAATTATAATATATTCAATTCGCTGATTATCAGCTATTTGAAAACGAAAAGGAATCCGAAACATCGCGCAGCGTGTTACCCTCTTGCTATTCCTTTTCGTCCCGCTCGCGGGACAAAAATCCATACAATCTGGCTAAAAAGCCAATTGCCATTTTCAGGGAAAATGATTTTCCGATATGTTATTTTTCGATGTGTAAGATTATCGGCGAAAGTCGAAAAGTGGATAACCCTACTTTAATTTGAATGCTGAATTTCAGCGATATAAAGATACGCTTTTTTTTGACTTGATATTAATTGCAGACAAAAACACCTCTAAAATTTTAGAGGTGTTCGATGCTCTATTTTAATGGTGCTACATATTGAAAATAAAATTATAAGTGTATAAGTTTTTAATCATTTCTTCGTCAATCAAGTTTTCATAATCTGCACCAGTTTCTTCCACATATTTTTTTATGGAATCCCCATAAAGATGTGTTACGTGTTCTCTCGAAACCTGTAAAAGTTCCTCTTGTTTTTCCTCGCTCAAATCTTGAAATTTTATGTAAATCATAGCTTCAAAATTTTAATATTCGCTTGGTAACATCAGCGTATCATTTACAAAAAATAAACGCAGTTCATCGAGCGGAAAATCGGTTGCCCGATATCCGTGTTTTTCCAAAATATTGTCGTTGCCATCGCTGTAAATTATCTCTGCTTCATAGCCTGTAAAATCCTGTTTATCTTCGGGCAATCTTTTGAAGTCTATGGTTATAAATTCGCTTCGGTTCATCAGACTTTTTGCAATTACGGAAGTGTCCGTAATGAGCCAAAAACAATCTGCCGCATTAGCAAGATATTTTAGTCCGTCCGTAAAACGTGTTCTTAATAATGGGATTTGATAGAACATTTCCGTTCCGTGAAAATGTTGCAATCCTTCTTTGATTTCGTTAACTTGTGCTTTCATTGTTTTGCTTTTTTAAATTAGTGAATAATGAAAAAGAGGGCGCAACTTCTCACGGGAACGCCCTCTTTATTTTAAGATTTACTTGTCGTCTTTGCTTCCAAGTAAAAGAATTTCATCGGCTACAACTTCCGTAACATAGCGTTGTTCGTTATCATCATTTGTATAACTTCGGGTTTTAAGTTTTCCCGATATTCCAACTTCTTTGCCTTTAACAACATACTTCTCTACAATTTCGGCAGTTTTGCCCCAAGCTACTACGGTATGCCAATTCGTGTCCGTTTGCTTGTTGCCTTCTTTGTCCTTGTAATACTCATTTGTTGCTAATGAAAAACGGGCTACTTTCTTTCCGCTTTCAAGGTTCGTAATGGTTGGCTCTTGTCCAACGTTTCCGATTAACTGTACGTGATTTTTAATAGTACTCATAATAAAAAGATTTGTGTCTGCTTTGTTACAGACTGGTTTATATTTCCCTTATTTGATTTAAACTGAATTAAATTTTAAGGGGTGTTTGTTCTTTTCTTCTGTGCGCCGCACAATGGATAGAGTGGGTTTTGTCAAGACTTTTAGGGAATAAATCAGGTGTGTTTGCGACGTAGTAAAATGCTCGCATTTTCAAGGAAGTAGAAACCTTATTTTTCACTAAAACTTGTATAGTCTTTACAAGTTCCATAAGGGCATTAGCAATTCTTTTAAACGCAGTTGCGTTTGAGCGTACCGACAGTTAAGCGAGATAAGCAGCTGTGGTTAAATTAGAATTGGTTATGTCGTGCCTGTTTTTCGCTGTACCGAAAAACAATAAAGGCTTTATCCATTATAAACCCCTTAAAATGTGTAAGGCAGCGGTTCGGTTTTTAAGGATTTTCGAGTAAGGGCTCAAGAAGACCGCGCCGAAAATCCTGTTAAAAAAACCGAAGTGATGACTTTCCGATGAAAAGCGGACTTGATTCACAATTTTGGCAAAGGAATGAAGTGTTCCTTACTAGTCCCGATAGCTATCGGGACGGGAAGGGTTAACGGAATGGAAAGCTAAAATTGGGGATTGTGTCCAAGATATTTGTAGTGAAGCTCTTTTCCCGAAATGTAGCTTTTCGGGAAATGCAGGGGAATGTGCTGAATGGCTTATGAAACTCGCATTAAATAAAAGGGTAATAGTACTTTTGTGAATAGTTAGCTCACTCTTCAAAAAGTACTTTTTGATTTTTAGAATAAACATTATTTAAAAGTATTTGGTAGTAAAGGGGATGCTTCTCTCTGTAGTAAGCTAAATGACACTCTGCACTTTCAATAGTATAATTTTCACTACTTAATTGGTAATGTTCTTCGGCTTCTTTTAATGAAATGTTGGATTTTAAAGCTGTACTTTTCATAATGTTAAAATTTTTGGGTTAAACAATATTGAGCAGAAACCAAACGGAAGCTAAAATTCTTGGCTCAAAAGGAAACGGAATAAATAAGCGAGGGAAGAAGCTATGGCTTTATGCCGTAGTCTTTTGATGGAAGTATTTTACGAGTTTACCTTGCGTGTATATTGTATGATAATTGATTTCCTTTTTTAAGCGGACTTGATTCACTATTTTGGCTAGGGAATGAAGTGTTCCTTCCCAGCATAGCGGGAAGGGTTAACGAAATGGAAAGCTAAAATTGGGGATTGTGTCCAAGACTTGCGTAGTGAAGCTCTTTTCTTGGAATGTAGCATTCCGCGAAATGTAGGGAAATGTGCTGAGTGGGTTATTAAAACTGATATCTATCTTAAAGTGAATGGGGTGTATTTGTTGCTTGATTAAGCACTTAATCTTTGGTAAAGCACGAAGCCATATTTTTAATTTCCTTTTTAACTTTCTTATCGTCAAAATACAAATTAAAAATATGGCTACTTTGCAAATACTCCAAAGCTTTTATTTAAGGACTATTTGCCCTCTTTTTTATATACATTGCTCTGTGTTTGTTCTTTTTCACTCGTTTAGTTCGGTGAATGCAGACCGATTTTATTTCCTTCCGAATCAAGAAATAGACCGTAATAACCACTTTCATCTGCGTGAAGTGATTTCGGAACAATTATTTCGCCACCATTTTTCTCAACTTTATCAAGAATAATTTGAAGATTATCTCCACCATTTAAGTATATAGTTACACCATCAGATGAAGGTTTATAGCCTTCTGCTTTAATGATAACTCCTGTAACCATTTGTTCTTCATAAGGGAATATCCCCATTTCCATTTCGGGCATTTCTATCTTCTCAATGTTAATGTCTAAAATTGCTTGATAAAAATTTACTGCTCTTGAAACATCCGTTGCTGGAATTTCAAAGATTGAAATATGACTTTTCATTTCTTTTGTTTTTTGATTAATATTAGATTCAACCGGGATAGTTTCGGTTTTAGATTTGTTTTGGTTGTTACAGGCTGTAATGCTAAAGGAAAGAATTATGGCTGTACAAAGAATGGATTTTTTCATTTCGTCCTGTTTGATTTGACAAGACAAATTTAGATTTCGTGCAAATACAAAAATTGTAAAAATGCGACACGCTGACTATTTGTAGAAGAGGGTAGAGAGTGCCATATTTTCATTGCCTAAAAATTCCTTCGGATTAATTCCGGTAAACTCTTTAAAGTCTTTTATAAAATGCGCTTGGTCGAAGTATTCACTTTCGTAAGCAATGTCGGTTAGGTTTTCTGACTTTTTATTAAGAAGCATTTTTAGTGCATTTTGCAGTCGGATTACTTTACCCAACTGTTTTGGGCTAACACCAATTTGTTTTTTGAAATTTCGTTCAAGTTGTCTCCGTTTTGATAAATCTTCTTTAAGGATTTTGCTTATCGAAGCACTTCCATTTGTTGCTAAAAGAGCATCAATTGTTGTTTTTACGATATTATTAATTGTAGTTTTTTCATTCAACTTGTCTAAAAAAAAATTTTCAATAATTTCTATTCGTTCACTAGTATTAGTTGCCTCAATTATTTTTCGCTCCAAGTCACTAGCAGTTTTTTCTCCGAACAACAATTCTATTGTCGTTTCCTTGTTTGCCAAGTTATTAATGGGCATTGTTACAAAATTTGCAAAACCATAAGGGTAAAAACGAATTGCAAAAGTATTCACATATCCTGTAGGTTCTATATAAAAGGGTTCAATTGTCTGTCCGAGAACCATTGCACGAGGTTGTAGTATAAATTCATCTTTCGAAGTGTATCGTTTAATGTCGTCTCCAAGTATAAACGCCATTTCAATTGTGCCATCAGGAATGATTCGTTGTTTTTGTACATCAGGTTCAGCAGGAACTTCTAAAGTCCAATAGCAACTGACAAGAGATTCTAAATCCGGATGTGGTTGGAATGTTTGATAGTTCATTGAATAATTGATATTTTGTTAAATGACGCACAACTCATTTTTGTGGTCAATAAATATAATGTTATTCTTATTATTTGAT
>ERZ1027208.178-NODE-178-length-31704-cov-22.124806_pt1 | contig 31704 bp, 26 predicted proteins | sample MGYA00520867_ERZ1027208 | MGnify/ENA primary metagenome ERZ1027208 (study PRJEB33311, sample SAMEA4378413) | marine metagenome | biome: Marine biome; feature: Fjord; material: Water | collected 2014-07-20T08:00:00Z/2014-07-... | depth 75 m ...
CCCGTTGGCTCAGCTAATAAGTACGTTACGTTATTATGGCTAATAGTTACCTCTCCTGGTTCACCTTGAATATTGATGCCAATAAAAGCATGGCCATCTATATAAATTAACGCCATATCAATACGTGGCATTAATGCTCTTAATAAAGCAGCCGTAAGTGTCATTTTACTATCACAATCTCCTTGGTTTTCCCACAGCAGTTGTAAGGGCGGACTAAAACCTGCACCAGAAGAAGTAAGACGCGACTCTAGGGTGTTATAAGGAATACTCTGTACAAACCCTAATACATAGTTAGTGACTTTTCGAATATTCTTAATTGAGACATGGTCTAAAATTAGTGGTTTTAATGGTTTTAAATCTAAGACAGAGTTATTGGCTATACTGACATGATCGACTTTAATGCCATTTATCTGCTCATGGTTGGTAAATGTTTGATAGTAGCTCTCCTCAAAGTACTGCTGCCTCACCTCATTCTCAAGTTGTGCTAATGTTTGATAAGCTTTTGTTACTTTACTCCTATCTGAGCCCTTGGCTTCAATGAAAAACCTATCTTGCTGCTGTCGATAAAAAATCTGTACACCTTGTATAGGATTTTGCTGCATTTTTTTCTTAATACGCTTGAGAATTGTCTTTTGAGCATAACTATCTTGGTATGTTTTAAAATTTCTAAAACGTTCAAATAGCCCTTCTTGATTTAGGGTAAAGCTCATAGCTTGCTTGGTTTGGGTATGATCGAGCCATTGATATTGAAAGTTATAACCTTGTTCTACTTGAGTTTTACTAAAACTTAATTGCTGAGCCTGTGCTTTAGCAATAAACAATATTACTAAGGCGGCTATGGAAAGCGCAAGATGATACTTTTTAAAAATGCTGGAGGATAAGTCGGGGATCACGTTAATTTCACTCACTAGTACAGGCGTGCATAAAGTTATTTTCACTATCATTCATTTGTATATATAGCTGATCGCATTGCAATTGCACATGCAGGTTTAAGCGTTCACTTATTGGAAGCTTGTACAAATTCTATGTAACACATTAACTTAGTTTTAAAGATAATAGCAAAGAGCGATTAAAGTTCTAACTAGAAAATACGATTAAATCACCTATTACCTTCTCATTACGTAAAAAATACCAAGCTAATGCTCGATATAGCTTTACATTTTCATCATTTATATTATTATTCAAACAAGTGTTTTAATTGTGCGTTTACCGCACAGAAATCCAAATTTACTAAGGGAAGTCATCATGGCTGAGTATAAAGTTCCGTTAAATGAGATGAGTTTTTTGCTTTATGAAGTATTTAAAGCGGATGAAATGTGGCAAAAATTACCTAAATTAGCGGAGCAAGTTGATAAAGATACTGCTCAAGCTATTTTACAAGAGTGTGCCAAAATTGCTGAACAAGAACTTGATCCTATTGCTCGTCAAGGTGATGAAATTGGTGTGAGTTTTAATGACGGTGTAGTGACCACTGCTCCTGGTTATAAAGAAGCCTTTAATACTTATGCTGAAGGTGGTTGGACTGCACTTGGCGGTGATGTTAACTATGGCGGCATGGGCATGCCAAAAATGTTAACAGCAATGCATGAAGAAATGTTATGTAGTGCCGATATATCTTTTGCGCTTTATCCCGTACTTACTGCAGGTGCTGCGCTATCACTAGCAAAACATGGTAGTGAAGACTTAAAAGAGCGCTATTTAACACGTATGTATTCAGGTGACTGGTCTGCATCAATGTGTTTAACAGAATCACACTCTGGCTCGGACCTTGGTATTATTCGTACCAAAGCTATCCCACAAAATGATGGTAGTTATAATATTACCGGTAACAAAATATTCATCACAGGTGGTGAGCATGATCTTACTGAAAATATTGTTCATTTAGTCTTAGCTAAATTACCAGATGCACCAGCAGGCCCTCGTGGTATTTCTTTGTTTTTAGTGCCTAAATTCAATGTTAATGATGATGAAACACTGGGTGAATTCAATAATGTGAGTTGTGGCTCTATAGAGCATAAAATGGGTATTCATGCCTCAGCAACTTGTGTAATGAATTTTGATGACTCAAAAGGTTTCTTAATTGGAGAATTAAATAAAGGCTTAGCCTGCATGTTCACCATGATGAACTTTGAACGTATTGGTGTAGGTATTCAAGGTTTGAGTGCTGCGGTACGTTCTTATCAAAATGCGCTAGAATACGCGAAAGATAGATTACAAGGTAGAGCGTTAGACAGTAAAACAAATGGTGTTAAAAATCCTGATCAAGAAGCTGACTCTATCATGGTTCATGGTGATGTTCGCCGAATGTTGTTAAACATGAAAGCACTGAATGAAGGATCACGTGCACTTTCTAGTTATATTTCTATGCAACTTGATTATGCTACTTATGGTGAAGGCGAAGAGCAAGCTAAAGGTGAAACCTTAGCTGCACTGATGACACCTGTTGCCAAAGCATTTTTCACTGATTTAGGCTTTGAAAATACCGTTGCGGGGCAACAAGTTTTTGGTGGTCATGGTTACATTCGTGAATGGGGTCAAGAACAATTAGTACGTGATGCGCGCATTACGCAAATATATGAAGGCACCAATGGTATTCAAGCTATGGATTTATTGATGCGTAAAGTAGCGGGATCAAAAGGTGCTATGTTAAAAGTATTTACTGATGAAGTGAATACTTTCATTGAAAGCAATATAAATGATGAAACTATGAGTGAGTTTATTACACCTCTAGCATCAGCAGTAACTGATTTAACTGAGTTAACGAATGATTTATTATCTAAGTCAGAAGATGATATAAATGAGCTCGGTGCATCTGCAAATGATTATTTGCATGTCTTTGGCTACACCGCGATGGCATTTGTTTGGGCGAAAATGGCAAAGGTTTCTTTGTCACAGCAACAAAACAATGGTGAGAGCGGTGAAGATTTCTATCAAAGTAAACTGCATACTGCTCGTTACTTCTTTACTCGACTATTGCCTCGTCGACTTTCATTAATAGCATCAGCAAAATCAGGCAGTGAATGTTTGTTTGCTATCGATGATGAGTTATTTTAAAGACATAAAATAGCTTTTGTTAGGGGGCGTTTTTTCTTTCTGGGAAAAACACCCCCTAATACTCACGTTCATCCCCCCTGTCGCTAAAAATAGACACCATTTCACTAAAAAAAATAATTTATTTTCCTTTTTTGGGATAACTTGCCACAAAAGTCCACAATTTCATCCACTTCCTCACAAGGCCTAATTTTACTGGTGTTTTAGCCAGTGTCTGTACTTTCGTTTTTCATTTTACTCACTTGACAGATCGTTGCTTTTTTCACTAAACTGTAGCAATGTGGAAAAAAGTGGAGAAATGTGGATCTTACATTGTAATTAGATAACACATTCTTAATCACCTGTTTATTTATTGTTCAAAAGAGTGAAGTAACAACAGATATGTTTAGAGGCACTAGCGCAATTACGCTTGACAGCAAAAATAGGATCACGATACCGACTAAGTATCGTGAAGAACTATTTGCTGATTGCCAAGGAAAAATGGTCTGTACCGTTGATATTCAACATCCATGTTTATTACTTTACCCACTACCCGAATGGGAAGAAATTGAACTAAAACTGTGTAATTTATCAAGCATGAATCCACAAGAGCGTTTATTACAGCAAGTTATTTTGGGTAATGCTAGTGACTGTGAGATAGACAAAAGCGGTAGATTATTAATAAACGGACCATTGAGACAACATGCTGGCTTAGAAAAAAATGTCATGCTTGTGGGTCAATTGAAAAAATTTGAAATTTGGCATGACACAGCATGGCAAGCGCAAATGCAACAAGGCATTAGCAAAATACAATCGGGCGAAATTGAATTGACTGAACGCTTACTAGACTTATCACTTTAGTTTTATCAAAGTCACTTTTTAAAAATAATGCGTTAACAAGGGTTATAAAAATATAACATGGAATTAGATACCACTCATATCTCAGTGCTACTCAATGAAGCCGTTGATAGTTTAGCTATAACCGATGACGGTTGCTTTATCGATTGTACTTTCGGTCGCGGGGGGCATTCTACAGTAATCCTTTCTAAATTGTCTGACAATGGACGCTTAATTGCCATTGATCGCGATCCAACCGCTATTCTTGCTGCGGAAAAATTCAAAGATGATCCTCGTTTTTTGATTGAGCACCAAGGGTTTGCTGCGTTAGCTGAAATCGCTGAAAAGCATGAGTTAACGGGCAAAGTTGACGGGATTTTACTTGATCTTGGGGTATCATCTCCCCAGCTTGATGAAGCTGAACGTGGTTTTAGTTTTATGAAAGATGGCCCGCTAGATATGCGTATGGATACGACTAAAGGTCAAACAGCTGCACAATGGTTAGCTGTTGCGGATGTAGAAGACATTACTTGGGTATTACGTACTTTTGGTGAGGAAAAACACGCATGGCGAATCGCTAATGCGATTGTTGATACTCGTGAAGAAGCGCCGTTAACGAGAACAAGCCAATTAGCTAAACTAATCAAAGCAACTGCCCCTCAAAGAGAAATAAAAAAACACCCCGCAACAAGAAGCTTTCAAGCTATCCGTATGTATATTAATAGTGAATTGGATCAAATTGAGAAAGCGCTCGCCGCTTCTCTTGATGTATTAGCGGAGGGTGGGCGTTTAGTCGTTATAAGTTTTCATTCACTTGAAGATCGCTTAGTTAAACAGTTTATGAAAAAGCATTCTCAAGGTAAAAAAGTGCCGCGAGGCTTACCAATCAGTGAGGTGGAATTGAATAAAGGTAAAAAACTTTCTTTGGTTGGTCGTAGATTAAAGCCAAGTAAAACGGAAGTCGAAGAAAATGTACGTTCTCGTAGTTCGGTATTACGTGTAGCAGAGCGTTTAGCGAGAAATACTGATTAATTATGGCTGCGCGTGCCTTAGTTTTTGATATTTGGCAAGATATTGTCCGTTATAGCGTTACATATATCTTGTTGTTATTTGTCGTGTTGTCTGCATTTTCTGTGATTTATTACAGTCATGTTAATCGACAGACAACCAGTGAACTTGAAGTGCTGTTATCACAAAAAGATGAACTAAATATTGAATGGCGCAATTTATTATTAGAACAAAGTAGTTTGGCTGAACACAGTGCAATTGAGAGTAAAGCGAAAAATCTATTGGATATGAAGCGCCCGAATGGCAATTCAGAAGTAATTGTTACCTTAGAATAAGATAGTTAACGGTTTTACTTATTAGCAATAATAAGTTCGTGATCCAGGAAATATAGAAAAATTACTCAAACCTGAGTTAGGCATAAGTCAGGCAATGGCGAAACAATAATATAAATGAGAACTGTGTGAATAAAAAATCAGCCAAAAACAATAACCCACTAAATACCGCCCCTTGGCGTTATTATTTAGTGCTGGCTTTTGTTGCGCTTATTTATATCAGTTTGATGGCTAGAACCGCCTACATTCAAATTATTGAACCTGAAATGCTCAAAAAACAGGGGGATTTACGTTCTTTACGTGTTGCTTCTAATACAGTTCAACGTGGTTCTATTGTTGATCGAAACGGTGCTGAACTTGCTATTAGTGTGCCTGTTGAAACTGTCTGGGCTGATCCTAAGATTATTATGGACAATAATGCCATCTCTATGACTAAGCATTGGCAAGCACTCGCTGACGTTCTTGACCAAGATATAAATAAACTAATCGCGCGTGTTGTTAAAAATCCGCGTAAACGTTTTATTTATTTAGAGCGTAAAATTTCGCCAGCTATGGCAAGTTATATCAAAGAGCTAAAAATCCCTGGAATACACTTACGTAAAGAGTCAAAGCGTTTTTATCCTACCGGTGAAATCAGTGCTCACCTTATTGGCTTTACCAATGTTGATGACAAAGGCATTGAAGGTATCGAGCGCATGTATGATGAGTTACTCACAGGGACTGGTGGCGCTAAACGCTTTAGAAAAGACGCCAAAGGGCGAAAAATTGAAATTATTTCTGTTGAAGAACCAGAGCAAGCGCAAGACATAACGTTAAGTATAGATCAGCGTATTCAAGCTATTGCTTATAAAGAACTCAAAGGTGCTGTGCAAGCGTTTAAGGCAACTTCTGGTTCGGTAGTGGTTGCAGATATTCACACCGGTGAGATCTTGGCAATGACCAATAGCCCATCGTACAATCCGAATAACCGTCGTAATACCGCAATTCACCGCTTTAGAAATCGCGCTATTACCGATATCTATGAGCCTGGTTCTACCATGAAACCACTTACGGCGTTAACCGCGTTAGAATTTGGTTCAGCCCAAGCGGATTCTATTATAAATACTAGCCCTGGATGGATGCGCTTAGGTGGACGTCGAGTGAGTGATCCGATTAACCGTGGTAAATTATCGATTGAAGACATCCTTGTCACTTCGTCGAACATGGGAACCACTAAATTGGCGCTATCAGTGCCCAAAGATTATTTGCTGAATAAGTTTTTTGATGCTGGGTTTGCCGATGATACTGGCACTAACTTAGTCGGTGAAAGTGCTGGAATGATGCACGATAGAAGTCGTTGGTCTAAGTTTGAATTAGCAACACTGTCTTGGGGAGCTGGACTCGCCATTACACCGGTGCAATTAACGCGTTTTTATATGGCTCTTGCTAATGGCGGTATAAAGCGTCGATTAAGCATTGTTAAAACCACAGATAAAAGTACTGACTCAGAGGATCAAGAAAGAATTTTTTCTGAGAAAAGCAGCCTTGCTGTAACTCATATGCTTGAAGCTGTTGTCGATGAACACGTACCGAAAGCAAAAATTGATGGCTATCGTGTCGGTGGGAAAACGGGAACGTCGATTAAAGCCGTTGCTGGTGGTTATGGTAATGATTATGTGGCTCTATTTGCCGGAGTTGCTCCCATTTCTAATCCTGAAGTTGTTGTCGTTGTTGTGATTAATGAACCAAGTGGTGATCTTTATCACGGTGGCGAAGTCGCAGCTCCAGTATTTTCGCGGGTGATGAAAGGTGCTTTGCGAGTACTTAATGTTGCCCCTGACGCGCAAAAATTACGCACCGCAAGTAAGCACATTAAGCTGACTCACCCAGAGCAGAAATTAGCAGAATTAGGAGATCATAATGCCTAAACCTGCCACGCAAAATATAATCGTTTGTTTAACTCAGTTTTCCATTAATGTGCCGAGCACGATTAATTTAAATGGATTTTTCGGTGATCTTCACAACGATAGTCGCGCCATTGGTGAAGGTGACATTTTTTGCGCCATCATTGGTCATCATCAAGACGGTCGCCAATACATTGAGCAAGCAATACAACAGGGCGCTAAGTTAGTGCTTACTGAGTGTGAGGATATTACTGAACATGGCGATGTAGCTTTTGCATCTAGTGACAACAAGATTGCAATTGTGAAATGCTATCAACTTAGTCAGCATTTATTTACTCTAACAAAAAATTACTATCAAGCGCCGCAAGATAATATGACCTTAGTGGGTATTACCGGTACCAATGGTAAAACGACTACCAGTCAATTGTTAGCTCAGATGCTTAGTGCTTATGATAAACCTTGTGCCGTTATTGGCACCAATGGTGCCGGCCCTTTAGATAATTTACAACCGATAGAAAATACTACACCTGGTGCTTGTGAGTTACACCACTTGTTTAATCGATTTAATGATGAAAAGTTTAGCTCTGTAGCTATGGAAGTATCCTCCCATGCTTTATCACAAAAACGTGTGCAGGCAGACTTATTTGATATAGCAGTTTTTACCAATTTGAGTCGAGATCATCTTGATTACCATGGCTCTATGGCAAGTTATGGAGATGCAAAAAAACAGATTTTCACTACTGAGACTAACCAGATTGCGGTCGTGAACTTTGACGATGAACAAGCACAAAAATGGTTAGGAAATTGGCCTGAGCAACAAACTCTTTGGTTATATAGCCGTGAAAATAACATAACCTCTCATAAGCAGTTTGTTATGGCTGAAGATATTAAGCACCTAAGTCATGGTGTTTCTTTTACTTTAGCAAGTCATTTAGGGAATATCGATATTACTAGTCCATTATTAGGTGACTTTAATATTGATAATTTATTAGCGGCTATCAGTGTACTGCTTATTCAAGGGATACCATTAAGTGAACTGCCAAATTTAGTTATCCAAGTGAATGCGATCGCTGGACGAATGGAAGCTACCAGTGCTAAAAATTTAGCCACTGCTGTCGTCGACTACGCTCACACGCCAGATGCACTAGAAAAAGCGTTAAAAGCTTGTCGTCAACATTGTGCTGGTGAGCTATATGTCGTTTTTGGTTGTGGCGGTGATAGAGATAAAGGCAAAAGGCCTTTAATGGCAAAAGCAGCAGAGAAGTATGCAGATTATTTGATTGTCACCAATGATAACCCACGTAGTGAAGATGCAAAGTTAATCGCAAATGACATTGTCGCTGGTTTTTCCAACCCCGATGCAGAGAAAATAACGATCATTTTAGAAAGAGAACAAGCGGTATTGAAAACACTGACTAAAGCACAACTTGGCGATATCGTCTTGTTAGCAGGTAAAGGCCACGAAGATTATGTCATTGTTGCTAAGCATGATGAACAGGGTGTAATCATTGGTACTCAGAAATTAGCTTATAACGAACGCCTAATAGTGAAAGATTTTTATCAAAAACATACAGACTTAGCCACATTATCAAATGAGGCAAATCTATGATTACGATTTCATTGACTACTTTAGCTAGCGTGACTGATGGGGAATTGATAGTTCCTGAAAACAATGCTGCGTTAAGTCTCGATGGTTTGGCTATTAATGATTTAGTGACCGATAGTCGCGCTATCGATGAGCATTCAGGTAGAGAGATTGCGTTTTTAGCGCTCAAAGGACCTAGCTTTGATGGCCACCGTTTTGCAGAGCAAGTTATCAAGCAAGGGTGTCAATTACTGATTGTTGATCATCCCTTAACTGCAGTGAAAGATATCGTGCAATTAGTTGTAAATGATACGCGTATTGCCCTAGGTCAAATTGCAGCCTTTGTTAAAAAAGAAGTAGCTCCTAAAACGGTGGGTATTACTGGTAGCAGTGGAAAAACTACCGTGAAAGAAATGGTTGCCGCAATTTTGTCTCGTTTAGGTAAGGTCTTAGCGACAAATGGTAATTTTAATAATGATATTGGTGTGCCATTAACATTACTTCGTTTAGATAACAGTCATGACTTTGCTGTCATTGAAATGGGCGCTAATCACATGGGTGAGATTGCCTATACCACGGCATTAACTCAGCCAGATGTTGCTGTCATTAATAATATTGCTGCAGCGCATCTAGAGGGGTTTGGCGATTTATGTGGCGTAGCGCGGGCAAAAGGTGAAATATTTTCTGGTCTTGGCGAAAATGGTGTTGCCCTTTATAACCAAGATACTAAGTACACCAGTAAATGGCAATGGCGTTTAGCAGACAAAACGGTACGTACCTTCTCTTGTGTTAATAAAGCCGATTGTTATAGCGAAAATGTTAGCTTAGATAAAAATGGCTGCGCAACTTTTACCCTATACACTGGGCAGGGCTGTTGTAATGTCACATTACCCGTACCTGGCAAGCATAATGTTTGTAATGCCGTTGCGTCGGCTGCTATTGCGTTAGAGTTTGGCGCTAGCCTTGAAGATATCCAGTTAGGTTTAGCGCAAATGCAACCAGTAAAAGGCCGATTGAATTTACATCAATTTGAGCATAAAAAAACAGGTCGCAATATAAAACTTATCGATGATAGCTATAACGCTAATCTTGAATCAGCCAAAGCAGCGGCGCAATTATTGTCAAATTATCCCGGTAAGCAATTACTTATTTTAGGTGATATGGGAGAGCTCGGCAGTGAAGCACGCAGTTATCATCAAGAGGTTGGCAATTTTGCGAAACGCCTAAAGTTAAACACTCTATTGTCATTAGGTGTACTAAGCCAAGCAGCCAGTGATGCTTTTGCCAAAGACAATCATAACGATGAGCAAAGTCAGCACTTTAATCAAAGATCTGAATTAGTGACTCATTTATTTAACATGTTGAACCAGCAATTATCTGCTGGTCAACAAGACATTGCGATTTTAGTTAAAGGCTCTAGAAGTGCGCATATGGAGCATGTAGTGAAAGAAATAATTGAATGGTTCGAACAAATGAATGTTCAGCAAAATATAGATAAAGATCAGAGTGCTAGTCAAGAAAATGGTGCTAGTGATAATCAAAGTAAAGAAGGTATGGCTTAATGTTATTGTGGTTAGGTGAGTATTTAACTCAATTTTATTCAGCGTTTAATGTTTTCTCTTATTTAACATTTCGCGCCATTATTAGCACGCTAACCGCGCTGTTTATTTCATTATATTTTGGTCCTAAACTTATTCGCTATTTGCAAAAAATGCAGATTGGTCAAACGGTAAGAGATGATGGCCCGGAAAGTCATTTATCTAAATCAGGTACACCGACTATGGGGGGGCTGTTAATTCTCGCTTCCATTGTTTTCAGTGTTTTATTGTGGGCAGATTTAAGCAATATTTATGTTTGGGTGGTGTTATTCGTCATAGTGAGCTTTGGTATTGTTGGTTTTGTTGATGATTATCGCAAGGTTATACGTAAAGATGCTAATGGGTTAATCGCTCGTTGGAAGTATTTTTGGCAAACCGTCATCGGTTTAAGCACCGCATTGTTTTTATATTTCATTGCTCAAAGCCCGACAGAAACGGCGCTATTAGTTCCTTTTATGAAAGAATTATTACCGCAGTTAGGCATTTTTTATGTTGTGATGAGCTACTTCGTTATTGTCGGCACTTCAAATGCGGTTAACTTAACGGATGGCCTTGATGGTCTTGCTATTGTGCCTACCATTATGGTCGCGGGCGCTTTTGCTTTATTTGCCTATGTGACTGGTAATGTGAACTTTTCTAGTTATTTAAATATTCCACATATTGCTTTAACCAGTGAATTAGTCGTTGTTTGTACTGCAATCGTTGGTGCAGGGTTAGGCTTCTTGTGGTTTAACACGTATCCAGCACAAGTATTTATGGGTGATGTAGGCTCGCTTGCATTAGGTGCAGCACTTGGCGTTATTGCAATACTTGTTCGCCAAGAGTTAGTTTTATTCATTATGGGTGGTGTTTTTGTTATGGAAACCGTCTCGGTCATATTACAAGTTGGCTCTTATAAAATGCGTGGCCAGCGCATTTTCCGTATGGCGCCAATTCATCACCATTACGAATTGAAAGGCTGGCCAGAGCCGCGAGTTATTGTTCGCTTCTGGATTATTTCATTGATATTAGTCTTGATTGGTTTAGCAACCTTGAAGTTACGCTAAATAACGAATATTAGAAAAAGAAAGTTAATTAAAATAAGGTGAATTTATATAAATTATGACTTGGTTAGCAGCGTTTAAAAATAAAAATATTGTCGTGCTAGGAGCGGGGATGACGGGTTTGTCATGTCTACGTTTTTTGCACGGACAAAATTTGTCATTTGCTGTTAACGATTCACGACCTATGCCTTTTTCAAATGTCGATGAACAAACGCAATATGCGAAAGATTATCCCAAGGCTAACTTTGTTTTTGGCCAATGGCAACCCAGCTTAATTGCAAGTGCTGATGTTATCATTGCCAGCCCAGGTATTGATTTAGTCGGTGAAGGTATAACAGCACTCATTTCTAAAGACTGCTTAGTGATAGGTGACGTAGAATTATTTTGCCTAGTCAATAACAGTCGTCGTACTCCGATGAAAATGTTGGCAGTCACAGGTTCAAATGGTAAATCTACCGTAGTGTCATTGTTAGCGTATCTAGCAAATGTTATCGGCGTTAATGCTGCATTGGCAGGAAATATTGGTGAGCCAATACTTGATCTGCTGCAAGAAAAAGAAGCAGATGATATTCAGCGTACTGATCAGCCAGATATTATCATTGTTGAGCTTTCTAGTTTCCAATTAGAAACATTATCTAGCATGAAGGCTATAGCTGCTAGTGTGCTTAATCTCAGTGATGACCATCTCGATAGACATAAGACCTTAGCTAATTATCAGGCGATTAAACAAAGCATTTATCCACAAGCAAAAATTGCCGTAGTAAGTAGAGAAGATCAAGCGTCAAATACTTTAGTTGCAGCTCAAGAAACGGTTACTTTTGGTTTAGACAAACCAATTCAAGGCCACTTTGGTTTGAACGTTATTGAGAATAAGCAAGTATTGATGTTTGGTGAGCAAATATTGAGATCACTAGATGAATTACCACTAGCGGGTATGCATAATGCGCTCAATTATATGGCGGCGTTAGCGCTCGGTTACAGCGCTGGTTGGTCATTATTGGCTATGACAGAGAATCTTACTGGATTTAAAGGCTTGGCTCATCGCTGCCAACGAGTGATTAGTGAAGATAACATTCAATGGATTAATGATTCTAAGGCGACAAATGTTGGTGCAACACTCGCCGCGATTACCGGGTTAGCCCCGACACTTTTGTCTAAATATAAGTTAATTCTTATTGCTGGTGGGGATGGGAAAGGGGCTGATTTTAGTGCGCTGACAACAATATTGAATTGTGATGTCGATCAGTTGATTACTTTAGGTAAAGATGGCGCTGAAATTGCTGAACTAGTCAGTGATGCAATTCAAGTAAAAACTTTGGGTGAGGCAGTAGAACGAGCAAAGAAAATTGCACACCCTGGTGATATGGTTTTACTTTCACCAGCATGCGCGAGTATTGATATGTTCAAAAACTATCAAGTACGTGGTGAACAATTTATTACTGCAGTGCAAGCTAAGGAGGACTCGTGTCATTAGAAAAAACCATGACCTTAGCTAGAACTGTGTCTTTAGAAACGACTCAAGCAATATCAAAAACGTTATCACAAGTGCCAGTACCGCCATTACCTGAGTGGATTAATCGCTTTATGGCTGGGTCAAATCAATATGGTGCAAACGCCTTTGACCGTAGCTTTGTCGTGTTAGGCCTGACCATGTATATGGTTGGACTGGTCATGGTTGCCTCTTCTTCAATACCAGTAGCTGAACGTTTATTTAATAATCCCTTTCATTTTGTTATTCGCCACGGTATCTATATTGGCTTGAGCCTTGCTGTTGCCGGTGTTGCCTTACAAATCCCCATGTCTTGGTGGCATAAAAATAGTAGTTACTTACTTGGTTTTGCCATTGTGTTGCTGGTTACTGTATTGCTAATAGGCCGTTCAGTAAATGGCTCTACACGGTGGATTGTACTTGGCCCAATTACAGTGCAAGCAGCAGAGCCAGCTAAACTATTTTTCTTTTGTTATTTATCTGCCTATTTAGTACGTCGACGTGAACAAGTAATGGAAAACCTAAAAGGTTTTATTAAACCGTTAATTGTCTTTGGCGTTATGGCAGCGTTGTTATTATTACAGCCTGATTTAGGCACCGTTATTGTGATGTTTGTTACCACATTCGGCTTGCTATTTTTAGCGGGTGCAAAGTTATGGCAATTTATTGCTATGGCTTTAGTGGGAGCAACATCATTGGGAATGTTAGCTTATTTTGAACCTTATCGCTGGCGACGAGTGACTAGCTTTTTAGATCCATGGCAAGATCCGTTTGGCAGTGGTTATCAATTAACCCAATCATTAATGGCGTATGGTCGTGGCGAAGTATTAGGACAAGGCTTAGGGAATAGCATACAAAAATTAGAGTACCTACCCGAAGCGCATACCGATTTTGTTATGGCTGTTTTAGCTGAAGAATTTGGCTTTGTCGGTATTAGTGTTGTGCTACTACTGAGTATGACCTTAGTCTACAAAGCGCTTATTTTAGGGCGTTATGCGCTGGCTAAAGAAAAATATTTTGAAGGTTTTTTAGCGTATTCCATTGGTATTTGGATGTGTTTTCAAGCTGCGGTAAATATTGGCGCAAGTGCCGGTATTGTGCCGACGAAAGGGTTAACTATGCCACTGATTAGTTATGGTGGCAGCTCGATGATAGTGATGACGTTAGCCTTGGTGATTTTAATACGCATTGACCATGAAATACGTTTACAGAGTATTCAGGCGACTAGCTCGAAAAGACCAAGTAAGAAAGAAATGAAGAGCAAAGTTAAGCAAAATGGTGATAAATAATGAGCGTTAATCATAGTCATAATAATAAAGGTGTAGCAAAAACTTTGTTAGTCATGGCTGGTGGCACCGGTGGGCATATATTCCCAGGTATAGCTGTCGCCGATGAGCTTAAAGCGAAAGGCTGGAAAATTCATTGGCTAGGAACTGCTGACCGAATGGAAGCGAGCATTGTTCCTGAGCATGGTTATGATATTTCTTTTATTAATATTAGTGGTTTGCGCGGTAAGAATCTATTAGCAACACTTGTTATGCCCTTTAAATTGTTGCAAGCCTTGCTTCAAGCAAGGCGGGTGATTAAAGCAGTGAAACCCGATGTTGTTTTAGGCATGGGCGGCTACGCGAGTGCTCCAGGTGGTTTGGCTGCTTGGCTATGTAAAGTTCCACTTATCGTTCATGAGCAAAATGCTGCTGCAGGTTTAAGTAACCGATTATTAGCACGTATTGCCAATAAAATTTGCTGTGCGTTTCCCAATGCATTTAATAGTGACATTGATGCGGAAGTGGTTGGTAATCCTTTACGTGCTTCAATTGGTCAAAAGGTCACTGTGGTAGAAGCCACTGAGCAAGTGCAAACGGATAGTCAAAATATACTTGTTGTTGGCGGTAGTTTAGGTGCTCAAGTTTTAAATAATGTGATGCCCAATAGCTTTCAGCTTTTATCCGCAAGTGATGAGCATTATTGCATATGGCATCAAACGGGCAAGAATAATAAAGCCAAAGTTGTTGAGTCTTATAAACAGGATGATATCGAATCAGGCAAAGTAAAAGTTACCGAGTTTATTACTGATATAGCAGCAGCATATCAGTGGGCAGATGTTGTTATTTGTCGTGCAGGAGCTTTAACAGTATCAGAATTAGCGATGGCGGGCGTACCCGCTATTTTTGTTCCGTTACCGCATGCGGTAGATGATCATCAAACGAAAAATGCACTTTATCTGGTCGAATGTAACGCGGCAAAGTTATTGCCACAGGCAACCTTGAATAATGAGAGTGTGACTGAATTAATTACTGAGCTATTTGAACAACCTGAAACGTTAGTTGATATGGCTAAAGCTTCTTTAAATGCAGCAAACAGTGATGCAAGTCAGAAAGTTGCAACATTGTGCCAACAGCTTTCACAAACCGGCGGCACAGAACTTAGAAATAATGAAGAGAAAATATGATTAAGCAAGTTAACTCAACAAATAATACTCACGCAACTGCAGCGCAGGTGCCTGAAATGCGCCGAGTAAAACGTATCCACTTTGTTGGCATAGGTGGTGCGGGTATGGGGGGTATTGCCGAGGTATTGCTTAATGAAGGTTATCAAATTTCAGGCTCAGATATTGGTGAAAACCAAGTGGTTAAACGTTTAAGGGTATTAGGTGCCAGCATTATCATTGGTCACCAAGCCGAAAATGTAAAACAAGCGAGCGTTATTGTAGTTTCTACTGCAATTAACAGTGATAATCCTGAACTTGTTGCAGCAAAAAAATTACGAATTCCTGTCGTGAGAAGAGCTGAAATGTTAGCTGAGTTAATGCGCTTTCGCCATGGTATTGCTATAGCTGGTACGCACGGAAAAACAACCACAACAAGCTTAATTGCCAGTATTTTTGCACAAGGCCAATTAGATCCAACCTTTGTTATTGGTGGCTTACTCAATAGTGCAGGCACTAATGCAAGATTAGGCAGCAGCCGTTATTTGGTCGCAGAGGCCGATGAAAGTGATGCATCCTTTTTACATTTACAGCCCATGGTTGCAGTCATTACCAATATTGACGCTGATCATATGGAAACGTATCAAGGTGACTTTGAAAAACTTAAAGATACTTACATAGAGTTTTTACATAACTTACCCTTTTATGGCTTAGCCGTTGTGTGTATTGATAACCCTGTAGTGCGTGAATTATTACCACGCATTAGTCGACAGGTGATCACCTATGGTTTCTCTGAAGATGCAGATGTCAGAGCGGTAAACTATCAACAACGCGGTGCAGTTAGTCATTTCACTGTGGAAGTAGCAGGTAAAGATCCATTAACAATGAGTGTAAACTTGCCTGGCCAGCATAATGTGTTAAATGCTTTAGCCGGTGTTGCTGTTGCTAAAGATGAGGGTGTTAATGATGAAGCCATTTGCCAGGCTTTAGTCGAATTTGAGGGCATTGGTAGACGCTTTGAGAAACTAGCTGATTTTACTACCGATTCGGGAAATATGGTTTTGGTTGACGATTATGGTCACCATCCTAGTGAAGTGAAAGCAACTATTTTAGCTATGCGTCAGGGGTGGCCAGATAAACGTCTAGTCATGGTTTTTCAACCGCATAGGTATTCTCGAACACGCGATTTATATGAAGACTTTGTTGAAGTACTTTCTGAAGTTGATTGTCTATTCTTGCTTGATGTATATGCAGCAGGAGAAACACTAATCTCGTCTGCAGACAGTAAAAGCTTAGCGCGCTCAATTCGTCAGCGTGGCCAAATAGAACCCGTTTATGTCAGTGATGTCGATAAACTCCCGCAATTATTAGCGGCTCAGTTGCAAAATAATGACATGGTTATCACGCAAGGGGCTGGAAGTATCGGCGTAGTAGCGCGAAATTTAGCGGAACATAGCTTGCTACATGTAAAATCTACAGATAAACCTGTAGATAAAGGTGACAAATAATGGCTAAGGAAAGTAGTTCAATAGCATTGCTCAAGCAAGAGAAGGTTGCTGTACTTTATGGTGGTAATTCAGCAGAACGTGAAGTTTCACTAAATTCAGGGCAGGCTATTGCAAAAGGCCTAGAAGAAGCGGGCTTTAATGTAGTTTTAATTGATACTAAAACAGTACCGTTAACTGATTTATTGGTTAAAAAGATAGATCGAGTATTCATCGCTCTACATGGAAGAGGCGGGGAAGATGGTTGCTTGCAAGGTGCACTTGAGTACTTAGGCATTCCCTATACAGGGTCAAATGTTTTAGGCTCTTCGCTTTCGATGGATAAAGTACGAAGTAAACAGATTTTTAAAGCATGTAATATACCAACAGCACCATTTACCGTCGTGAATAAAGTTGATTTCGCCACATTATCATTGGAAAATATTCTGGCTGAATTAGGCGGTAGAGTGATGGTAAAACCAGCCAATGAAGGTTCAAGTATTGGTATGGCGCAGGCAAGAACTATTGAGCAACTTAGCAATGCATTAATTGAAGCTTTTGGTTTTGATAGCCAAGTTTTGCTTGAATCTTGGATTGATGGCCCAGAATATACCGTCACCATTTTAGGTGATAAGGCTTTACCAGCTATTCATATGGAAACACCACGTGAATTTTATGATTATGAAGCAAAATATCAATCGACGAGTACGCAATACCACTGTCCATGCGGCTTAAATGAACATGATGAAAATGAAATAAAAGCGTTATCTATTAAAGCATTTAATGCCACGGGTGCTCAGGGGTGGGGCCGTGTTGATATTATGCAAAACCAGCGAGGCGAATGGCAGGTATTAGAAGTGAATACTGTACCGGGCATGACGGAAACATCTCTGGTGCCAAAAGCAGCAAAGGCATTCGGTTTGAACTTTAGTGAATTAGTGACTCAAATTTTACAGTGTAGTGTTAAAGAGTAATAAACAACTATGACCAAAAAACAGCAAAATAATAGTAAAGCAGCACAGCTAGACCAAGACAGCGCTTTGTCTTTTGGTTTGGGCTTGGTGTTTTTTATTGTTGTACTGTTTAGTCTAATTACCATCAGTTTTTGGCTTACTCAACACTTTATTGGCCAAGAAAGTGCACCCGTAACGTCAATCGACATTTCAGGTGAAATGCCTTATAGCCAACGTAGCGATATTATCAATGCAATTGATCAGGTTGATATGGGGAACTTCTTTCAAGTAGATGTAAACGAAGTACAAAGTTATGTACTTAATTTACCTTGGGTTTATTCTGTAGCTGTAAGAAAGCAATGGCCTAATGAGCTGAAAATATATGTTGTTGATCAAAATCCGGTTGCACTATGGAATGGCAATTTTTTAATCAATCAAGCTGGCCAAGTTTTTCAAGCTGATGTTGAACGGATTAATCATTACCTTCCGAACTTTTTTGGTCCGGAAGGAAGTGAGTTACTGGCTTTGGAAAACTATAAAGATCTCAACGCATTACTTGATTTTAAAGCACTGAAAATTGATGAGTTAGTATTGAGTGAACGATTTTCTTGGCAGCTAACATTGGATGATGGTGTGACCTTAAATTTAGGTCGTGAAGAGCGGGTTGAACGTATTCAACGTTTTATGGATGTTTACCCAATAATAAAAGCTCAGCTAAAGGCAAAAAAAATTACAGAAAAACAGCAAAATCAGGCGGTTGATTACATCGATTTGCGGTATGATACGGGATTGGCTGTTGGTTGGAAAACAGTAGAGAGTATTACCCAAGATAATACACAGGTTAAATTGCAAAAAAATAACAAGAATAATCACCTTAAATCAGCACAATTAGTTAAGAGTTTAAGTTAAATGTCAAAAGCAGCAGAAAGAAAATTAGTGGTTGGCCTTGATATAGGTACCTCCAAAATATCTGTCGCGGTAGGAGAGATTACGCCAGATAATCAGTTAAGTATCATTGGTGTTGGTAATCAACCTGCTCGCGGTATGGATAAAGGCGGAGTTAATGATTTGAATTTAGTTATTCAAGCAATCCAACGCGCCATTAATGAAGCTGAATTGATGGCAGACTGTCAAATAAGCTCAATTTACTTGGGTATTTCAGGCAAGCATATTAGTTGTCAAAATGAAAATGGCATGGTGCCAGTTAATGACAAAGAAGTGATTCAAGAAGATGTTGATAATGTAATTCATACTGCACGTTCTGTACCTATTTCAGCTGAACGTCGTATGTTGCATGTGCTTCCACAAGAATACAGCATTGATTGTCAAGACGGTATTAAAAGCCCAATAGGTATGTCTGGCGTACGTATGGAAGCTAAAGTTCATATCGTTACTTGTGCGAATGATATGGCTAAGAACTTAGTTAAGTGTGTTGAACGCTGTGACTTGACCGCTGATCAATTAATATTTTCAGCACTAGCTTCAAGCTATGCGGTGTTAACTGACGATGAAAAAGAATTAGGAGTCTGTGTTGTTGATATGGGCGCCGGCACAATGGATATCTCAGTCTTTACTGGTGGCACTTTACGTCATACAGCGGTTATACCTGTTGCAGGTAATCAAGTGACTAGCGATATTTCTAAAATTTTTAGAACGCCACTAAGCCATGCTGAAGATATTAAAGTGCAATATGCTTGTGCTTTAAAACAATTGGTTAGCATGGAAGAAAGTATTGATGTGCCTAGTGTCGGTGGGCGACCTGCGCGTTCAATGTCACGTCATACTTTATCTGAAGTGGTTGAACCTAGGTATCAAGAATTATTCGAGCTAATTCAAGACGAAATTAGAGAATCTGGATTAGAAGATCAGATAGCTGCCGGTTATGTACTAACAGGTGGCACAGCGAAAATGGAGGGCGTACTTGAGTTTGCAGAAGAAATCTTCCAAATGCCGGTACGCATTGCTAATCCATTATCAGTACAAGGGTTGAAAGAATATGTAAACGATCCTAGTTACTCCACAGTTGTTGGCCTTCTACATTATGGTATGCAGGCAACGAGTGAAGTGAATAGTACATCGAAGAAGCGAGAAAGTGTTGGCGACTTTTGGTCAAGAATACATGCTTGGTTTAAAGGCGAGTTCTAAAGAATTGTGTTGTGAGCTGTTACAAGGAAATAACAGTTATCTCGAGTTGTTGTTAAGTAACGTAACAAATAACAACAGTTTATTAAAAATTTTAAGTTATTGTAAGTAAAACGGAGAGAGAAAATGTTTGAATTAATGGAAGACCATAGCGAAGAAGCGATAATTAAAGTTATCGGCGTTGGTGGCGGTGGTGGTAATGCCGTTGAACACATGGTTTCACAAACGATTGAAGGGGTTGAGTTTGTTACCGCAAACACTGACTCTCAAGCGTTACGTAATTCTTCTGCGGATGTCACCTTACAACTCGGTGCTGATGTAACTAAAGGCTTGGGGGCTGGCGCAAACCCTGAAATTGGCCGTTGTGCAGCTGAAGAAGATAGAGAAACTATTAAGCAAGCCTTGCAAGGTGCGGATATGATCTTTATCGCAGCTGGTATGGGTGGTGGTACAGGTACTGGTGCAGCACCGGTAGTTGCAGAAATTGCCAAGGAGATGGGAATTTTAACGGTTGCTGTCGTGACTAAACCATTTCCATTTGAAGGTAAAAAGCGAATGAACTATGCCGATCAAGGCATTGAGTTTTTATCTAAAAGCGTTGATTCACTTATTACCATTCCTAATGAAAAGTTATTGAAAGTACTTGGTCCAGGAACAAGCTTATTGGATGCCTTTAAAGCAGCAAATAACGTGTTACTTGGTGCGGTGCAAGGTATTGCAGAACTAATCACCCGTCCAGGTTTAATCAATGTGGATTTTGCTGATGTGCGTACTGTAATGTCTGAAATGGGGACTGCGATGATGGGCTCTGGTACTGCTTCTGGTGACGATAGAGCACAAGAAGCTGCTGATGCGGCTATTTCAAGTCCATTGCTAGAAGATGTAGATTTAGCTGGCGCACGCGGTATTTTAGTTAATATTACCGCAGGTATGGATATTAGCATTGATGAGTTTGAAACCGTTGGTAATGCAGTTAAAGCTTTTGCTTCTGAAAATGCTACGGTTGTTGTTGGTGCGGTTATTGATATGGATATGACTGATGAACTTCGTGTCACGGTTGTTGCTACTGGTATAGGTGCTGAAAGCAAGCCTGATATTACCTTAGTAAACCCTATGCCAATTGCTGAATCAAAAGTTGTTGGTGCAGATTATACACCAGCTGCACCACAAGCAAATATAGCGACTGAAGCGGTAGCTATGACTGATAGCAATGCACAGAAAGCACCAGCAACAGATTTAGATACCTATTTAGATATTCCAGCTTTTTTACGTAAGCAAGCGGATTAATTATTTAGCAATTGGATCTGAACTAAGTTCAGCTGTTATTGGTTTTTTTGATTTTAGCGCTTTTTTTTGGTATATTATGCGCCCTGAAAAGAGCCTAGCTAGTTTTATTCCCAGTTTTTACAGGGGAATAAGCAGGTAGTTCATTTTTAATTATGGGGTAAAGGATTGCTTATAAAAGATTTTATCTAGTTAAGTTCTAGATGACGTATTTATGATAGCAATTGCATTTATTAACCAGTAAGAAGCAAAGTAAGCGAGGCTGATATGATTAAGCAACGTACATTAAAAACAAGTGTTTCAACAGTAGGTGTTGGTTTACATAAAGGTGAAAAAGTGCAGGTTACTCTCCGTCCTGCGCCAGCAAACACCGGCATTGTGTTCCGTCGTGTTGATCTCGACCCTGTGGTTGATATCAAAGCGTCACCAGAAGCTGTGGGCGAAACAACGTTATGTACCTGTTTAGTCAATGAACAGCAAGTTAAGGTATCAACAGTTGAGCATTTACTCTCAGCGGTTGCAGGTTTAGGCATCGATAATTTAATTATCGATGTTGATGCAGCTGAAATTCCTATTATGGATGGTAGTGCTTTACCCTTCGTTTACTTAATTCAATCGGTTGGCATTGAGACGTTGAATGCACCAAAGCGTTTTTTACGTATTAAGAAAGCAATCCGCGTTGAAGAAGGTGATAAATGGGCAGAGTTACTGCCTTATGAAGGTTTTAGAGTTAACTTCTCTATTGAATTCGAACACCCTGTTATCGAAAAAACTTGTCAAACCATGAGTATGGACTTCTCTAGTTGTTCTTTTATTAAAGAAATCAGTCGTGCTAGAACATTTGGTTTTATGAAAGACATTGAGTTCTTGCGCTCTCATAATTTGGCATTAGGTGGCAGTTTAGAAAACGCCATCGTGCTTGATAACTATAGAATGCTTAATAAAAATGAATTACGTTACGATGATGAATTTGTAAAACATAAAATACTTGATGCCATTGGCGATCTTTATATGGGTAGTGCGAGTATATTAGGTGAGTTAAATGCCTTTAAATCGGGACATGGTTTGAATAACCTACTACTTAGAGAAGTTTTTAAGCAGACTGATTCATGGGAGTGGGTAACCTATGAAGGTGATAAAGCTTCACCAATAGAATACCAAGAAGTAAATGCTACAGCATTTTAGCTTATCTTCCAAACGCCGCCACATGCGAACAATCATCTATTAATGCCCAAGGTGCTTTGTTCGCACTGTTATTTTATAAGTAGCCTATTTTCTCCCGGCAACTCTTGCTAATTTTTCTAGTTTTTCTTTCAAGCCCTTTGGTGCCTTTTTAGCTATCTCTAAAAACTGTTTAGCCGTTTTCTCGTTAACAACCTCATTATTTTGTTGCGACATTACTTCGGTTGACTTCATCAGTTCAGCGCGTGATTTTTCTGTAACCTCATGACGTTGCTGGCGGAAACCTTGCGGATTGACTTTAATCTCAATTCGTTGAAAGTTACCATCGGTATTACTCATTAATGCGTTACAAATTGTGTTGCGTTCAAACTGTAATCGTTGTCCCCAAACAGGAGATTTTACTTCAATGATCAAAGTGTCTGCTCGACAATTTGCAATATGCCATGCCTCTTCTGGTATATCAGGACAAATTTGCCGTACAATGTCTGCCAAAATGGTCAAAGAGTTGGTTTTTGTTTGAATATGTGCCAAAGTGCCAGTCTTTGTTTGTAATAGCGACGACATATTAATAGGGATTTTTGATTTTCTAGCCATTGTTGTCACCAAAAATTAGCAAAATCCAATAATACAGATTACTGAATTAAATAACCGAAATAGATACCTATGAGTTTAACACTACTATACCGAGGAAAGAACGTCAGATTTACAATGCGGCTTACAAAATTGCATTGGTTATCTGCTGTGTGTGCTTTTGCATTAATTTCTGGCTTAGTTGTGCATTTAATTGCCAGTAATAAATTAGAGCCAGCTGGTGATAAATACCAAGTATACTCACAAGTTAATTCGGCTCCTGTTCAGGTAAAAAACCAACAGATTACCGCGCTAACAATCAAACTTGCTGAATTACAAAGCCAAGTATTACGTTTAAATGCTCTTGGTAATAGATTAGCTGATGATGCAAGCATTCCTGAGAAAGAATTTAACTTTAACCAGCTACCTGCGAGTGGTGGGCCTTCATCAAACGCCCCATTGGTGAATGAAAAAACACTGGAACAACTCTTTATTGAGATAGAACGCTTTGAAAGTGAGATAAATTACGAAGAAAAACAGCTACAAATGCTTGAATCTTTAACTTTTGGTCACCATATACAGAATAATGGTTACTTATCAGGTAGACCGATCACCAAAGGCTGGTTATCGTCATATTATGGGGTTCGTAAAGACCCGTTTAATGGTAAGCCGACAATGCATAAGGGCGTTGATTTTGCTGGTAAAGAAAATACCGCTATTATTGCTACTGCATCAGGCGTTGTTACATGGGCGAGTAAACGCTATGGCTATGGTCAACTCATTGAAATAAATCATGGCAATGGCTTAACTACTCGCTATGGTCATAATAAAGATTTACTGGTAAATGTTGGTGATGTCGTAAACAAAGGACAAAGTATTGCTCTTATGGGGAGTACAGGCCGATCAACAGGGCCACATGTTCATTATGAAATATTACGAAATAATAAACAAATTAATCCAATAAAATTTGTTTATCGCAAAGGGAAATAACCAAGAAAGCATTCAACGGTTATCATAATACATTCACTAAAGGTGGCCACTATAGCCACTGATAATTCTCACTAAATGGTTTAAATAAGATGTTTGGAAATTTGTTAACAAAAATGTTTGGTAGTCGAAATGATAGATTACTAAAACAAATGAGAAAAGAAGTAACTAAAATAAATGCACTTGAACCGGTATTAGAAGCGTTAAGTGATGAAGAATTAAAAGCCAAAACTGCTGAATTTAAAGAGCGATTTACTAATGGCGAAACGGTAGAACAATTGTTAGTGGAATCCTTTGCTGTAGTAAGGGAAGCAAGTAAACGAGTGTTTGGCATGCGTCATTTCGATGTGCAAATGATTGGTGGCATGGTACTTAATGAAGGCAAAATTGCCGAGATGCGTACTGGTGAAGGTAAAACATTAACGGCAACTTTGCCATCTTACCTCAATGCATTAACCGATAAAGGTGTGCATGTTATTACCGTGAATGATTACCTTGCTACTCGTGATGCAAATTGGAGTCGTCCATTATTTGAATTTCTTGGCTTAACTGTTGGCTGTAATATTGCAGGAATGACAACTCAAGATAAACAAGCGGCATATCAATCTGACATTACATACGGTACGAATAACGAATTTGGTTTTGACTATTTACGTGACAATATGGTGTTCTCGCCGCAAGAACGCTCTCAAAAACCACTGCATTTTGCCATCATTGATGAAGTCGATTCAATCCTAATTGATGAAGCTAGAACGCCACTTATCATTTCTGGTCAAGCTGAAGACAGTTCTGCACTTTATAAGACCATTAATACTTTAGTGCCAACACTTGAGCAGCAAGATGAAGAAGATAAAGAAGGCGAAGAGAGTACAGGTGATTTCACTATTGATGAAAAAGCCAAGCAGGTCTATTTAACTGAACGTGGTCAAATTCATATCGAAGAGATCATGGTTGAGAAGGAATTACTTACTCCAGGCGATACTTTATTTTCTGCAGCCAACATAACCTTATTGCATCATGTTATGGCAGCACTTCGCGCTCATAAACTATTTCAAAAAGATGTTGATTATATTGTAAAAGATGACGAAATAGTAATTGTTGATGAACACACAGGTCGAACGATGGAAGGTCGTCGTTGGTCTGAAGGTCTTCATCAGGCTGTTGAGGCAAAAGAAGGTGTTAATATTCAAAATGAAAATCAGACACTGGCTTCTATTACCTTTCAAAACTACTTTAGAATTTATGAAAAACTGTCAGGTATGACGGGGACTGCAGATACTGAAGCTTTTGAATTTAATCATATCTATGGTCTAGAGACGGTGATTATTCCTACAAACCAGCCAATGGTTCGTAAGGATCTATCTGATTTAATTTACTTAACAACAGAAGAGAAATTTGAAGCTATTTTAGCGGATATTCAAGATTGTGTGAAACGAGGACAACCTGTTCTTGTTGGTACAATTGCCATTGAAACGTCTGAGTTTTTATCTGACTTCTTGAAAAAAGCAAAAATTAAACACAAAGTACTTAATGCTAAGTTTCACCAACAAGAAGCTGAAATTGTCGCTGATGCAGGTAAAGAAAGTGCAGTCACTATAGCTACTAACATGGCTGGTCGTGGTACTGATATCGTTTTAGGCGGGAACTTAGATGCCACAATTGCTAAGTTAACTAATCCTAGTGAAGATGATATAGCTAAAGCTAAAGCACAATGGAAAGTTGATCATGAACGTGTACTTGAGTTAGGTGGTTTACATATAGTTGCAACAGAACGTCATGAGTCTAGACGAATTGATAATCAGCTTCGTGGGCGTTCTGGTCGACAAGGTGATGAAGGTTCAACTCGCTTTTACCTATCAATGGAAGATTCATTGATGCGTATCTTTGCCTCAGAACGTATTTCAAATATGATGCGTAAGTTAGGTATGGAAAAGGGAGAGGCTATTGAGCACCCTTGGGTTACTCGTAGTATTGAAAATGCTCAACGTAAAGTTGAAGGTCGTAACTTTGATATGCGTAAGCAATTATTAGAGTACGATGATGTTGCCAATGATCAACGTGGTGTTATCTATGAGCAACGTAATGAATTACTTGATAACGAAGAGATTGGCTCAGTTGTTGATGCCATTAGAAGTGATGTTATTAATGGTGTTATCGATCAGCATATCCCACGTCAATCATTAGACGAAATGTGGGATATACAGGGCCTTGAAGAGCAGTTGAAAGGTGAGTACTCAACAGAATTAACTATCGCTAAATGGCTTGAAGAAGACAGTAAACTTCATGAAGAAAGTTTACGCGAAAAAATTGTTGCTGAGTTTGAACAGGCATATAAAGATAAAGAAGAAGCAGTTGGCGCTGATGTTTTACGACAATTTGAAAAGGCTGTAATGTTACAAAGCTTAGATTCACATTGGAAAGAACATCTATCAGCTATGGATCACCTTCGCCAAGGTATCGGGTTACGTGCTCATGCACAAAAGAACCCTAAGCAAGAATTTAAGCGTGAATCTTTCGAACTATTTACTGAGATGTTAGATAACTTAAAATATGACGTGGTTGGTATTTTATCTAAAGTGCAAATCCGTGCTGAATCAGATGTTGAAGCGGTAGAAGAGCAACATAGGAAGTCTGAAGAAGTCCCAATGGATTTCCAACATCAATCATCAAGTACTGATGAGCAAGCGCAAATGCCTCGCGTGGGTCGAAATGAACCTTGTCCATGTGGCTCAGGTAAAAAATATAAGCAATGTCATGGTAAGCTAGCCTAATCGCTATTCTTGTTATCAATAAATGCCAGTCTAATGACTGGCATTTTTATTATATAGCTTAGTCATTGCAAAGATTTGAGACTCAAGACGTATGAGCAATTAAAGGTCAATATGCACTGAGAAGCTTTAATACTATAAAATAGAAGATAAAAGATGAATAAAATTGTACACGTTGCAGTAGGAGTTATCAGAAGGGCGAATGATGATGGCGCTTTTAAATATTTCTTAACTAAGCGTCTTAAAGAAGCCCATCAAGGTGGAAAGTGGGAGTTTCCAGGTGGTAAGGTGGAAAATGATGAAACAGTTGCACAAGCACTCGCTAGAGAGCTTAAAGAGGAGGTGGCAATCGAAGTGTTATCTTGCCAGCCCCTAATCAAGGTTGAGCATACCTATCGTGGTGAAGGCAAAGTAAAGAATGTTTGTCTCGACGTTTTTATTGTTGATAACTTTATTGGTGAACCAAGCGCACAAGAAGGTCAAGGGCAAGGGTGGTATGCTTTAAATGAATTTGAGCAGTTAGACTTCCCAGAAGCAAATAAAGTCATTATTGAAAAGTTACTCAATACAACTTTTAATTAGGGATTATTCTATTCTGGTTCAACAAAGAACTTATTGCTCAGTAAAAACTCTTCTTCCATAGCATCTAACATTTCTTCTGATAAGACAGTGTCAGCTTGGATGTTCTGACTAATTGCATGGTTTTCTTCAGCCCACTCACCGAGATCAATGAGTTGACAGCGTTTACTACAGAAAGGTCTAAATTCACTTGATGCTTGCCATACAACCGTTGTTTGGCATTGCGGGCAGGGTACTTTTAAGGTCATGCTATTATATTATTTAAATTTGAAAGTAATATTCAGTATACACTAAAGCTAAGTGTATTGAATCAATTGTACGTAGGTAAGCTTGTGCTGGACATATAAAGTACAAGCTATTAGCAACGCGCTAATTGAAATACCGTTGCTTGGTTAGCGTACCTACGACCCGTATGTTGGCAAGGTAACATAAAGCGAATTGAATAGCGGAATTTGTTGCCACTGACGGTAGGATAATATCCAGCATCCTTAGCTAACTTTATTCTCAATAATATAAGCCCTTCACCATTATCTTGGTAAAAACCACTATCCACTTCTATAGACTCAAATTCAGCGCGTAAACGGATAAACTTAAGAACTATGGCAAGAGCAGATGATATATCACTTAACAGGTTGAGCCATTGACGAACTTCTTGCTTGATTTGTGCCTCATCTTGGTGAAGCCAAAAGTGCAATTGTGGTAAATCAAAACTAGAGCTTCCGCCTTGAATGGCAAAACGTTGTTTTAAGCAAGAAAGTAATTTATCGTCTTTTAATAACCACCAAGTGGGCCGCGGTATTCTCAGATGACTGACTAATTTTACTGTTTCAGATAAATTCTTTTGCAGTGCACTGGTGTCTACATCAGGTATTTTTGACCAAATAACAAGATTTTGCTCTAATTTTTCTAAGTCCTTAATTAAATCACCACGGGTATCGTTACGCTCTAAGGTATCCAATATAGAAAATAGTGCATTAAAAAATACTTGATGGCTAGTGAGTATACTAATATCGCCACTAAGGCATGAGTATGCCTGAGCAAAAAGTTGCTCAAGTTTTAGGTAGTTTCGGATTCGCTCATTGAGCGGGTGTTCATATAAGACCGTAGACATACAAAGCTTTGTAACCAGTTAAGCAAAAGTGTAAATAAAGAACTATTTCATTGTTGATTTTTAAACCATTTTTGTCAAGGCAAAATACTTTTCATTCAGTGATATGACTGCGGTTTTGATTTCTGACAAGGGTGAATTATCATTGTTGATAATATCATCAGCCGCGTTAACTCTAGCGGTGCGATTTGTTTGACTGGCTATTATCGCCTTTATTTCTTGTTCAGAACTGTTATCTCGCAATAAAGTTCGTGATATTTGAGTTGTTTCACTGACATCAACAATTAATACACGATCAACTAATTCGAGAAGGTTATTTTCAATGAGTAACGGAGCAACCAAAATGCAATATTCACTTTTAGCTTCTTTAGTTTGCTCAACGATATTATGACGGATTAAGGGGTGTAATAGATTGTTCAACCATTGCTTATCGGCTTCATTACTAAAAATTCGACTACGTAATAAAGCTCTATTAAGCTGACCATCAGCTAATAAGTAATCATTACCGAAGTGGTGAGCAATTGCTTTTAATGCTGGGCTGTTAACTGCAACGACTTCTCGGGCAATAATATCAGCATCAATAATTTCAATACCTAATTCACCAAAGTAATTGGTAATAGTCGTTTTTCCACTGCCTATTCCGCCAGTAAGGCCAATAACTAGTTTAGACATGATGATAATAGCTCAGACATATTGAGAGTAACTTATAGTTTAGCTGTTGAATTAAAGAAGTTTTTGTAAATACCATGACCAAATACCATCACCCCATAATAAGGTAATCCAACCAGCCACTGCTAAATAGGGACCAAATGGGATGCCTTGTTCTCTTTGATGATTTTTGAATAGCATTAAAGCAATACCAACAATTGCACCAACGACTGATGCCATTAAGATAAGTAGCGGTAATAATTGCCAACCAACCCAGGCACCAAAAACAGCAAACAATTTAAAGTCGCCATAACCCATGCCTTCTTTACCTGTTATAGCTTTAAATAGCCAAAAGACAGAATATAGGCTCATATAGCCAGCTGCAGCACCAATAACCGCATCACTTAACGGAACAATAGTGCCATTGATGTTTATCAGTAAACCGAGCCAGAGAAGTGGCAGAGTAATTTGATCCGGCAATAACATATGATCAAAATCTATCATGGTGAGTGAAATCAAACACCAAGTGAGCACTAATATCCAAAGGGTCGTTATTGTTGCGCCAAAATGATGGGCAGCAATAAGACTTAATAGCATAGTAGTAATTTCAATTAAGGGATAACGAGCAGATATTTTGTTTTTACATTGACTACACTTTCCTTTGAGGAATAACCAACTTAAGACTGGGATATTTTCATAAAAGCGAATTTTATGATCGCACTTAGGGCAGGTAGAGTCAGGTTTGGACAAAGTAACTTGAGGGAGGTTTTTGGGCTTAATATTAGCAACTTCATCAGCGAGAAATTCTCGACTGTCTTGATACCATGTATATTCCATCATTTTAGGTATGCGGAAAATAACTACATTGAGGAAGCTACCTACAATTAAAGAAAGTAAAGCAATGGTGAAATAAAAAAATACTGGGGATTGTTGGAATGTCACAGTAATTTGGTTAAAGAGTGAAAGAAAGTTATCTAACAATTGAGTTGCCTGTCTTGAGTTTTTTTTAGAAAATTTGCTTTAATGAAGTTATAAATCTCTATAACTCCATTGCTGTTAGTTTGAGTTATACAACTTTACCAATTTCGAATATAGGTAAGTACATAGCAATAATTAAACCACCAATAACTACGCCTAATACTGCCATAATCATTGGCTCTAATAGGGCGGTTAAACCATCAACGGCATCATCAACTTGTTGTTCATATATATTTGCTACTTTCGATAACATATCATCAACAGCACCAGATTCTTCACCGATAGCCACCATTTGAATGACCATGTCTGGAAATATTTTACAGTTACGCATAGCTAAGTTCATTTGCATACCTGAAGATACCTCAGCACGTACTTCTAATATTGCATCTCTAAATACGGCATTACCGGATGCTCCTGCTGCGGATTCTAAGGCATCAACCAAAGGAACACCGGCAGCAAAAGTTGTTGATAAAGTACGAGCATATCGAGCAACGGCTGCTTTTTCTAATAAATCACCAATAACAGGTAACTTTAATATGTTTTTATCAACATCATCACGTAATTTTTGACTATTTCTGTGAGACTTTCTAAACAAGTAGAATGCCAAATACATGCCAGCCAAGCCAAAGTACCAATATGCTTGCATAAAGTCAGATATAGCAATGACAAATAGGGTAAAGGCGGGTAATTCTGCACCAAAACTTGAAAATATTTCTTGAAACACAGGAACAACAAAGATTAAAAGAATAGAGGTTACAATAAAGGCTATAACTAATACTGCTATAGGGTAGGTCATTGCTTTTTTTATTTTACTTTTTAACGCTTCAGCTTTTTCTTTATAGGTAGCAATTCGGCCATAAATAGTTTCTAATGCACCGGACTGCTCGCCTGAAGCGACTAAGTCACAGTAAAGATCATCGAAAAAAAGCGGGTGATCGCGTAAGCAGTCTGATAAAGGGATACCTGACGAAAGTTTAGTTCCAATATCTCCAAGAAGTAGGCGCATTTTACCATTACTATGTCCCTTGCCTATCATTTCAATAGTCTGTACAAGTGGCACGCCAGCACCTAACATTGTCGCTATTTGTCGGGTTATAACGGCAATGTCGGCAGGCGTTATATCTTTATCTCCGCTGCCTATACCAAATAATGGCTTAGCTTTTTTCTTAACGCGACTTGGGGTAATACCCTGTTTTCGTAGCTGAGTTTTTAGCTCGATAATACTTTTAGCAGGGAGCTCACCATTAATTTTTTTCCCTTTCCGGTTAACCCCGTGCCAAACAAAGATATCTTGTTCTTTAATTTTAGCCTTATCTTTAGCTGACTTTTTTGTTGTTGTAATAGCCATAGTTAACCCTGGTCCATAAATCACTTTATTCTATCTTTCTATGAAGTTGATAAAGTAATATCCATTAAATAGGTGAATTATCTTATTAAGTATGAGTAAGTTAACCGAAAGTAACGTTAAGCGCTAGTGACACGGTTAATTTCTTCTAAACTTGTCATGCCGTTCATTGCTTTTAATAAGCCTGATTGACGTAAATTGTTATAGCCTTCTTGTTGGCATTGTTTTGCTATATCAAGAGAGTTACCACCTTCCATTATAATAGAAGCTATGGTGGGGCTGATCTTTATGACTTCATAAATACCCACGCGACCCTTATAACCTGCGGTGCAGTGAGTACAGCCTACTGGTTTGAATAATTTAATATCAGATAACTGGTCAGCTGGAAACCCTTGCTCGGCTAATTGCATTTCAGAAAGTTTTTCTTCTTCTTTACATTGCGG
>ERZ1027208.179-NODE-179-length-31586-cov-17.066601_pt1 | contig 31586 bp, 31 predicted proteins | sample MGYA00520867_ERZ1027208 | MGnify/ENA primary metagenome ERZ1027208 (study PRJEB33311, sample SAMEA4378413) | marine metagenome | biome: Marine biome; feature: Fjord; material: Water | collected 2014-07-20T08:00:00Z/2014-07-... | depth 75 m ...
CCTTAATCCATAGAAGGCTATTATTGTGTGATTTATTTGTATAAATATCGAGCAGAATGCTCACTTAAGTGCTGGCATGTAACGTATCTTTTTACGAGACATGCATACTTGAATCGAGGGGGGGGGGTTATAAATAGATCAGGCTAACAAAATAAAATATAAACTGTTAAACCAATACCAAGTTATCACGATGAATAAGCTCTGGCTCATCCATGTAACCCAATATTGACAAGATATCTGTACTGTCGGTTTTTAGTATTTGTTTGCTTTCTTTTGCACTGTAGTTCACAAGACCCTTGGCGATCATTACGCCTTTAGAGTTTAAACATGCAACCACTTCACCGCGATTAAAATTACCCGTCACTTTAACCGCACCTACTGGCAGTAAACTTTTACCGCCTTTTTGCAATGCTTTTACAGCACCGTCATCCAATACAATTTCGCCACGGGTTTGCAAGTGCCCTGCTATCCACTGCTTTCGTGCAACCATTGGCTCTTGATCACTGGTTAATAAGGTTCCCAGTGCTTCACCCTTAAACAATCGCTCGATCACACCTTCAATACGACCACCAACGATCACTGATGAAGCGCCTGAGCGCGCAGCTAAGCGTGCGGCACGTACTTTTGTCACCATCCCACCACGACCCAGTGCACCGCCGTCGCCAGCCATGGCTTGAATAGCGGGGTCTTCTGCTCTGGCAGATTCTATTAGGGTGGCACTTTTATCGTGACGCGGGTCAGCTGTGTATAAGCCGTCTTGATCGGTCAATATAATTAAAGCATCGGCTTCAACTAGATTGGCAACCAGTGCGCCCAGTGTGTCGTTATCACCAAAACGAATTTCATCGGTAATAACGGTATCGTTTTCGTTAATGATTGGTACAACATTCAATTCTATTAAGGATCGGATGGCTGAACGGGCGTTTAAGTAACGCGTGCGATTACTGAGATCTGCGTGGGTCAGCAATAACTGTGCTGTTAGGTAGTCGTGACGGGAGAAGTTGCTTTCATAACATTGCACCAAGCCCATCTGACCGACGGCGGCTGCAGCTTGTAATTCATGCAGTGCTGTAGGGCGAACCTTCCAGCCTAAGCGCGTCATGCCTTCGGCTACCGATCCCGATGAGACCAAGACAACTTCGATACCTTGCTGCTTAAGTTTTGCAATTTGATCAACCCAGTTTGCAATGCCCGCTTTATTTAAACCGGCACCGTCGTTGGTTAGCAAGGCGCTACCAATTTTTATGACGATTCGTTTAGCGTTTGTGATGGCTGATCGTGACATTTTAGTATCTTGTAATAATTTTTATTGGTTAGTACTGAACGGTGTATTACGGGCCAACGGCCCTAATAGCACCCTACATATTAATGGCAAGCTCAGCAGGCGTTTCAACGTAAATATATCCGTAGGGTGTATTAGCGCAAAGCGCGTAATACACCAAACAGCCAAGCCTTGCCATAACACCATGAGCGACATTATTTTACCAAGGTGTATTACGGGCCAACGACCCTAATAGCACCCTACATAACACTTGCTTGTATACGTTATTTATCGCGCGCAAGCACCCTCCCACAGGTTGGTGGCTTGCTGTTTTTTTTACGCTTGCCTGCCATCAATGCTGTATTTGATGCTTTAAACGGTGTATTACTGGCCAACGGCCCTAATAGCACCCTACACAACACTTGCTTGTATATACGTTATTCGTCGGTGTAGATAAATTCTGGACCGTCGCCGTTATCATCGCTGGCTTTGGCTGCTTTTTTAGCGGCTCTGCGCGCTGCGCGATATTCTTCACGACCGGCTTCAAGCTCATCCATTCTTTCGCGCGCTTCTGCTTCAACCGTTGCACGGTGATCAAGCTCTTGCTGCGCAAGGTCTGGATTTTCTGCTGCGGCTTCTGCACTACTTTCTAAGAAGCTCATGATGTCGTAACAGATTTTTTCGGTGCCGTTTTTAGTGATGGCTGACGTGTTGTAAACTGGACCTTTCCAATCTAAAGCATCGATCACTTCTTGGCAGCGGCTTTCACGCTCATCTTCTGGGATAAGATCTAGTTTGTTTAATACCAACCAGCGTTCGCGATTAACCAGTTCTGGGCTGAATTTTTCTAGCTCGTTAATAATGACTTTTGCATTGTCCGCTGGAGTCGAACCATCGTAAGGGCTCATGTCCACAACGTGCAATAAAATACGGGTTCTTACAAGGTGCTTTAAGAAACGAATGCCAAGTCCGGCGCCTTCTGAAGCCCCTTCTATCAATCCTGGAATATCAGCCACTACAAAACTTTTATGCTTTGCCACACTCACCACACCTAGATTAGGCACAAGTGTTGTGAACGGGTAATCGGCTACTTTTGGCGTTGCAGCTGACACCGCACGAATGAAAGTCGACTTGCCAGCATTGGGTAAACCCAATAGGCCAACATCAGCAATCACTTTCATTTCGAATTTTATATTGCGGCTTTCGCCATCTTTGCCTTTTGTGGTTTGTCTTGGTGCGCGGTTAATAGAGCTTTTAAAGTGGATATTACCTAATCCACGTTCTCCACCTTTGGCCACTAGTAACTCTTGACCGTGTTCGGTTAAATCGCCAAGAACTTCTGATGTATCTTCATCAATGACAGTTGTACCGATTGGCACTTTTAGGTATTCATTGGCACCCTGATGGCCACTCATTTGACTACCCATTCCGCCCTGACCTGTCTCAGCCCTGTAGCGACGAACATATCGGAAATCAACAAGCGTATTAATGGCTTCATCAGCAACTAAAAGTACATCACCACCGTGCCCACCATCACCACCGTCAGGTCCACCTTTGGGAATATACTTTTCACGGCGAAAGCTCATACAGCCATTGCCACCTTTACCGGCTTCAACGCTTATAACGGCTTCATCAACGAATTTCATATATTTCCCCTGGGGTTTCTCATTCTTGTGCAATATGAGCTAAATACTGATCTCGACTGCATTGCACAATGCCTAATACGTAATTAGGCCTAAATTCAGTTTGGGCCATATGCCCAGTATTTCCATCACTATCTTGCTGATCATGTACTGATAAATGACCATTTTAGACAGCTTCACTCATATCCCTATAAGTGAAAAAAGCCCTGCTGGTAAACCAAGCAGGGCTTTTTTACGCGTACACTTCGTAATTATGCAGCAGCAGGAATAATGCTAACTTGCTTACGGAAGATACGACCTTTCTGTTCAAACTTAACGTAGCCATCCGCTTTAGCGAATAAAGTGTGGTCTTTACCACAACCTACATTAGTACCAGGGCGTACTTTAGTACCGCGCTGACGAATGATAATTGATCCAGCAGTAACAAATTGACCACCGAAGGCTTTTACACCAAGGCGTTTTGCATTACTGTCGCGACCGTTACGAGTACTACCACCAGCTTTTTTGTGAGCCATTTGGTCTTCTCCATTTCTAGAAAACTGAGCCTTTGAATATTCTACTCAGTCGTCTTTTGTTGATTTTTAAAGTAAGCAACCACAAGTGGCGCTTCGCGTGCTAGCACGCTCCTACATCAATACGGCTTAAATTAAGCGCTGATGCCTGTAATCTTGATCTCTGTGAACCACTGACGGTGGCCCATTTGAGTCATCGAGTGCTTCCGGCGACGGAACTTGATGATTTTAACTTTCTTGTGACGACCATGAGCAACAACTTCAGCTGTTACTTTAGCGCCTTCAACTACTGGCTGACCGATTTTAACGTCGTCGCCATTGCCGATTAAAAGCACTTTATCAAGTTGAATTGAATCGCCAGTAGCGGTTTCAATCTTCTCAACTTTAAGGGTTTGACCCTCTTCAACACGGTATTGCTTACCGCCAGTTACGATAACTGCGTACATATAACTCTCCTAAGAGCTTAATTACGGCTCTGAATTAATTCAGAGCCTATGCTTGCCTTGTGATTAGCTTCTTAATCTCCCTCGTTTACTCTAATAAATTGAGCTCGTTGGGTGCCTACTTCTATGAACGTCGCTTTGACGCTCTATTGTAGGGAGCATGCCGAGTACAAGTTGTTCTTGTACAGCAAGTCGGGCGCAGGATTATATAGCAAACAAATAGCGGACGCAAAGGTTAAATACTAACCAATAGCTAAGCAATATTGCTAGCAACCCCGCATATTTGCTCATTTCTCCCTTGCGCTTCAGCATCTGCCTCATTAGGATACGACCCTTAATTCAGAAAGTGGTTACAAATGCTAGTTAAAGACATATACACAGTTGTCGAAAAGGATTTTGATCAAGTAAACCAGTTAATCATCGATCAGCTGCGTAGCGATGTCCCTATGGTCGAAAAAATCGGCCAACACATCATTGAAAGTGGCGGCAAACGTATGCGCCCTCTATTGGTGCTACTTGCATCTAAAGCATTAAATAACACCTCTTCTGAACCTTCTCAGCATCCTCTGCTTGCTGGCATCATTGAATTCTTACACACCGCCACCTTACTGCATGATGACGTTGTCGATACCTCTGATATGCGTCGAGGCAAAGCCACTGCCAACGCCAAGTTTGGCAACGCGCCTAGCGTATTAGTGGGCGACTTCCTATATAGCCGAGCATTCCAGATGATGGTCAATCTTGGCTCTATGAGAGTCATGGACATATTATCCAGTGCCACCTGTGTTATCGCCGAAGGCGAAGTGATGCAGCTTATGAACGTGAAAAATCCTGACCTGACAGAAGACAAGTACATGGATGTGATTCAAGGTAAAACAGCCATGCTGTTTGAAGCCAGCTCTCATTCAGGCGCCGTTTTGGCTGGGGCCACTGCAGAGCAAGAGCAAGCGCTTAAGTTATACGGACACCACCTAGGCATGGCATTTCAATTAGTTGATGATGTACTTGATTACGTTGGCAATGCTGAAGAGCTTGGCAAAAATGTGGGCGATGACCTTGCTGAGGGCAAAACCACACTTCCCCTGATCTTTACCATGAAAAATGGTACCAAAGAACAAGCCACTCTTATTCGCCAAGCAATACGCAAGGGCGGAACCGACAATCTTGCAGAGATCGTATCCATTGTGCAGGAATGTGGAGCCATTGATTACACCAATCAAAAAGCACAAGAACACGTAGCACAAGCCAATCAGGCCATTGCTTGCTTAGCTGATAGCCCGGCCAAAGAAGCGCTTAACGCTCTGGCTGAACTAGCAATTTCTCGTAGCCACTAACCCCCTCAAACTTACACTGCCTTCTTCTAAAGCCTTTATTTTGAGCACGCTCATTTAAAGGCTGCCAAGCGTATCCACCTCTTTATATTCGATAAAATGTGACCACCTCGGTAAGCCAGAACAAGCATTCGTGCAAAATGAACTTAACTGGTTCATCATGACTCTCATTAATCACACACCCAAATACATGAGAGTGTTATGCGCTTTATAGCTTTTTCACAATTATTGCTCACGCTGTTTTTTAGCCCATTGAGCCAAGCCAGTATTTTCAGTCAGAGTACGGCACTTTCAGCTGATCAAGCGATTCAATTTACTCAAGAAGAAACACGCGATGCGGTCTTTATCAATTTCAATCTGGCAAACAATATTTATCTTTACCAGGATAAAATTAAATTAACACTCAATGACAAATCGGCATATCCGCACTTTGCTTTCACCGAAAACCCACAAACCATTGAAGACCCAAGCTTTGGTCGGGTCGCTGTTTTTTATCATTCTGCCACTTTAAAGATTGATCGCTCAAAACTTCCAGCTAACACTCAAAACCTTAACCTAAGATATCAGGGTTGTGATGAAGCAATCGGCCTATGCTACCCACCACAAAAAGTTTTGATCGATATACCCCCAACTCAAAATTTAGAATCAAACACAAACACAAACACAGAAAATGAAACTGACAATCTATCAAGCGCAACAGGCATTCACGATTTTCTAAATGGCTCGGGCACATGGCTAATTATTATTACGTTTTTAGTTTTAGGCGTTGGCTTAACTTTTACACCCTGCGTACTACCCATGGTCCCCATATTATCCAGCGTCATTGCAGGGCAAAAGGAACTGACAACACGCACAGGATTCATCATGTCGGTGAGTTACGTACTTGGCATGGCTGCTACATTTGCATTAGCAGGCGTGGCCGTAGGGCTACTTGGTGCAAGATTTAACTTACAGATTTATATGCAGCAGCCTTGGGTACTTGGCTTATTTTCAGCCCTGTTTGTTTTGCTGGCTCTTTCTATGTTTGGACTTTACGAATTAAGATTACCAAGATTCATTCAAGACCCACTGGATCGCCTGAACCAAAAGCAAAAAGGCGGCAACTTAATCAGTGTATTTTTAATGGGTGCATTAAGCGCAATAGTTGTCAGCCCCTGCGTCAGTGCCCCGCTTGCAGGCGCCTTGGTTTACATTAGCACCACAGGCAATGCACTACTGGGTGGTGCCGCTTTGTTTGCCATGGGGATAGGCATGGGCTTACCCCTGATTGCAATCGGCACCTCTGGAGCATCCTTAATGCCGAAGGCCGGCGGCTGGATGGATCAGGTTAAAGTTTTTTTTGGGGTTTTATTGCTAGCCGTTGCAATCTGGGTGTTAGGCCGAGTGCTCCCCGAAACTATTTATTTAATTGCTTGGGCCATTTTACTTGGGGTTTATGCTGTTGTTTTAGGCGCATTTGAAGCCGCGCAAACAAACAAGCAGCGCATAATAAAAGGCATGGCTTTACTTATGTTTATTGTATCGGCAACCCTTATATTTAATGCCCTTTCTGGAAGTGAACAATCATCCCCACAAGTAACTACGAATGTTACAGCGACCAGCGAGCAAACATATGAACAAACCAAAACCTCTAATTTCTTTCATGTAATATCAGAGAAAAACGAATTTGAACAAGCATTACTAAACGCTAAAAAGACTGAGAAATTAGTATTTGTAGATGTCTATGCCGACTGGTGTATTGAATGCAAAATCATGAGTAAAACACTTTTTGCAGATGCTGAAGTTCAAAACAAACTTGATGGCTTTATTCGAATCAAATTGGATATCACAGCATTTAATGAATTCCACAAGACATACCTAGAATCGCAAGGAGTATTTGGGCCGCCTTCTCTGATTTTCTATGGGCTAGATGGCACACCTATCAACGAAGCCAAAATACTTGGTGAGATTAACAAAGCAGATTTTTTGAACCACCTTGAGCAGTTCGACCCATAAACTGCAAAGAAAAACCGATAGCAGGATTAGAGTGCGAGAACGGATAAACGAATGAAACTAGAAGATTTACTCGTTAATAGCTATAAATACCTACCCAACCACACATCTAGCAGTTTCCTTTAGGCATAAAAAAACCGAGCATATAGCTCGGTTTTTTATGTCAGCGTTTAAAAACTTATTTAGTTTTCTTAGCTGTAGACTTCTTTGCAGTTGTCTTTTTAGCGGTAGACTTCTTTGCAGTTGTCTTTTTAGCTGTCGACTTCTTCGCAGTTGTCTTTTTGGCTGTGGACTTTTTAGCTGTCGTTTTCGTCTCAGACGCTTTCTTAGCTGTTGTCTTTTTAGCCGTTGTCTTCTTAGCTGTAGACTTCTTCGCAGTTGTCTTTTTAGCTGTAGACTTTTTAGCAGTCGTTTTCTTAGCGGCTGTTTCTTTCGTCTCAGTCGCTTTTTTAGCTGTAGTCTTTTTCGCTGTGGTTTTCTTAGCGGTAGACTTTTTAGCCGTTGTTTTCTTCTCAACTGCTTCTTTAGCTTCTTTTTTAGGAGCCGCTTTTTTTGCAGTTGCTTTTTTAGCTGGCGCTTTCTTCTCTGCAGGCGCTGATTTCTCAGTACTTGCTGCTAAAGGATTTACACCTGTCTTAATAAATTCAACAAGTTCATCCATGCGCTTAATTTGAGCCGCATTCAGTTTGCCAATCTTATTAAGATTTTGCAGACGCTTAAGCTCTTTTTTGCCTTCAGCGATTTGCTTTTTAATTTCTTTCTTACCCTGAAGTTCAGACTTCAGTTTTTCTTGCTCTTCTTTATAGCGTGCTTCGCGATCTTCTTGTTGCTTAACAAGTTCTTGCTGAAGCTTACGACGCTCTTCTTCACGAGCAGTACGTTCTTTAACACGCTCTTCTTCACGCTCAGCACGTTCTTTGTCTAAGCGCTCTTGTTCTTCTGAGCTCAGTTTAGGTGTGTCATCTACTGCTTCTACAGCCGCCGCAGCCACTTCTGGTTCAGGTTCAGGTGATCCACCGCCAAGTAGCGCTTCAAGAGCGGCTATCTGGTCAATCATAGCTTCTTGAGAATCGCCCTTCAGTTCTTGCTGCTCTTGCTGCTTAAGAATTTTTTTGTAGGAAGGACGTGATGATGCTTTTGTACGCTTGTTTGGTTTAGCCATTAATCAGTTGCTCACTCCGTAGGAGATATTTAAACAGGTGTGTCTATAAAACGCGCGTATTATACGTATTTTTAGCCTAATAGGCCAAAACTAATACAGTTATATTTGTAAATCCTGACGATTTAGAGGTGAATAGCGCCTGATTCATGGTGTTTGAACCATTAACCAAGCATTTACGCACTAAATATTACTGTACTGCATTTTCATTAAAGACTACTTTTTGTACAGATGCTAAGTTTTAAAGGGCGCTTTAACTATTTAAGCGCACCTTGAACCTGCTCATCAGCATGGTAAGAGGACCTCACCATTGGCCCACTTGCGACACGAACAAACCCAAGCTCTTTTGCAATTTGTCCTAACTCGTCAAATTCATCAGGGTGTACAAAGCGCTCAATTGCCAAGTGATCCTTACTAGGCTGCAAATACTGACCCAACGTAATCATATCAATGTTATGTGCGCGCATATCACGCATCACTTGAATCACTTCTTCTTTTGTCTCCCCAATGCCCAACATCAAGCCTGACTTGGTCAGTACATCAGGGCATCGTTCTTTGTATTTTTTAAGCAAGTCTAATGACCACTGATAATCTGATCCTGGGCGAACTCTTTTATACAATGAAGGCACGGTTTCTAAATTATGATTGAAAACATCAGGGGGAGTTTGAGCCAATATATCTAATGCTATGTCCATTCTTCCGCGGAAATCTGGAACCAATACTTCCATTTTTAATTTAGGACTGAACTCTTTAGAGTAGCGAATACAATCGGCAAAGTGCTGGGCACCACCATCTTTTAAATCATCGCGATCCACAGATGTGACAACCACATACTTAAGCCCCATATCTGCAATAGCGGTAGCCAATTCTTTAGGCTCATCTGCGTTCAAAGGATTTGGTCTGCCGTGACCAACATCGCAAAATGGGCATCGACGGGTACAGATATCACCCATAATCATAAAGGTAGCGGTACCGCCACCAAAGCATTCACTGATATTAGGGCAAGCGGCCTCTTCACATACTGTGTGTAACTTATGCTTACGAAGCTTGTCTTTAACCGCTTTAATTGTCCCTGTATTTGATGGAATTCGCACTCGAATCCAATCAGGCTTACGCGGCATGGTTTCGGTAGGAATCACTTTAATTGGGATGCGAGCAACTTTCTCAGCACCGCGCTTTTTAACGCCCTGCTTTTTATCAATTTTTGTTTTTGGACTGGCATCAGTGAACTGATCAGAAGGGTTATCTGTGCTCATGGCAACTGTTTACCTAAATCGTTTACATCTTGATAAGACATATGTCGTTGTAGTTGCACCATTAACTTTTGGGCAATGGTATCTATATTTAAATCTGTATTTAATTTTTTATCGTCAACAGGCGCCTGAAGAGCCTTGTCACCGACTAAATCCGCTAGCTGTGTCATATTCATACCGGCATAACCACATGGGTTAATACGTTGAAATGGCTCTAAATTCATATCAACATTTAGTGCTAACCCATGAAAGCTAAAGCCTTTTCGAATGCGCAGCCCCAATGAAGCTATCTTGCTTTCATCTACGTAGACACCCGGGGCATCACTTTTTGGATAAGCTTTGACGCCAAGTTCAGCCAATAAATCCACCAAGCTTTGTTCAATTCGGCTTACTAACTCTCTAGGGCCTATATCTAAACGCTTAATATCCGCCAAGATATACGCAACAAGCTGGCCAGGACCATGATAGGTCACTTGACCACCTCGGTCGGTCTGTATGACTGGAATATCACCAGTAAACAATAAATGCTCAGGTTTGCCTGCCTGACCTTGGGTGAAAACAGGCTTATGCTCTAGCAGCCAAATTTCATCAGGTGTCTCAGGTGTTCTGGTATCGGTGAAGTCCTTCATTGCTTGCCAAACGGGCAGGTAATCCAATTCACGACCTAGATAACGAACACCGACATTCATTACATCACCATTTTTATGCGGTCGTGCTGAATAAAGTCTTTATGCATATTTTCAAGCTGCTCTAGAGATTCGGCAGTAATGAAGAATGTAATTGAAGTAAAGCGCCCATTACTGCTTTGATTGAACTTCAAACGCTTTTCATCAAAGTCAGGAGCGTATTTACGCATGAGGTTCACAACAAATTCTTGATAATCGTCAGCTGACTCACCCAGTACCTTTACTGGGTAGTTAGGGCTGGGGAATTCAATTTTGGGTGCGTCTGTTTTTTTAGCCATGATTCTCTACTGCGGCAATGTCGCCAAGATAAGTATCTGCTTTAAATAAGGATAAAGCAGATTATTTCAAGACGTTAGTTAAACAATGAATAAAAGAATAGCCTAATATAATCCCACACTCTTGCAACAAAGCTGGCTTCTTCTATTGGGTGTAATGCCACCAATGGCTTATCCATTAACACCTTATCATCCAATGAAACGGTTACATGGCCATATTCCATGCCTTTTATGACAGGAGCCTTGATGACGTCATTAATACTGTATTCAACGTTTAAATTGCCTTTTTGACCACGGGGTATCGTGATGAACGCGCCATTTTTCACGCCTAATTCTAATGAGTCTGTTTCACCCAGCCAAACAGGACTGCTTTGTAAGGGTTCGTGATCAGCATATAACTGATGGCTTTCAAAATAGCGAAAACCATATGTGAGTAATTTTTGAGACTCCCTTGCTCTTGCTCTGTCTGACTTTGTTCCCATAACAACAGCCACTAATCGCATTTCACCATCTAAAGCACTAGAAACTAAGCAATAGCCAGCTTCTTCAGTGTGCCCTGTTTTTAAACCATCCACTTTAGGGTCTCTGAACAATAGGCGGTTGCGGTTATCTTGTTTGATATTGTTGTAGGTAAACGATTTTTGCTTATATAGAGGGTATTGGGCTTCATGGTCAAAAATAATGTGCTGAGCCAGCTTTGATAAATCGCGCGCTGTTGTGTGGTGCCCCTTAGACGGAAGCCCTGTTGCGTTATTATAATGAGTACTTGTCATGCCTAGCTGAACGGCATATTGGTTCATCACATCTACAAAAGCGTCTTCGCTGCCACTGATGTGCTCAGCCAAGGCTATGCTTGCATCGTTACCCGATTGAATGATCACACCTTTAAGTAAATCACCCACTGAAACCGAAGTGCCTTCTCGGATAAACATACGAGACCCTTCTGCTTTCCATGCTTTAATACTGATTCGGGTTTTATCTTCAACATGGATATTGCCGTAATCCAGTTCTTCTATGACCACGTAGCTTGTCATCATTTTAGTCAAGCTAGCAGGTGGCAGAACCTTATCTGCATTATGCTCAACAAGAACTTCGCCGCTATTCGCATCCATTAAAATATACGATGTGGCAGCTAAAGCAGGAGGCTTTGGTATAATACTTGGAGAACTGTGACTGGTCAGAGGAACGACCGAAAATAGACAAGCAGTAATTAGACTTAATAAACGCATGATAATATATATTGCTTAGGAAATGATGCGAAGCATTGTAGCATGCCACGGCCTTTTGTTAAGGCAACTTACGGCAGAATAAGCCCTGTGGGTAACTTCTGTTGCTTTAACGTGTTCTGAATCTCATCTAGACGCGCAGGAGATACCGGCCCTATCCTCACTTTATGCAAGGTTTTACCGGCTTTTTTATCCTTAGTGATATAAACAGGGGCTGTTATTAAGCGTGCCAAGTTCAACTGCATTTTCACTGCGGAGCTTTCGGCCTGAAAAGCACCCAGCTGAAGGTGCTGAAAATCACCTTCAGTTAAAGGCGGTGCTATTAACTCTACCTTAACCTGTGCAGTGCCCTTGTCAGCAAAGCCCAATCGAATAGCTGCAGCATAGGATAGATCAATTAATCGATCATCATGAAAAGGGCCACGATCATTTACTCTCACAACTAAACTTTTTTGATTAGCAGTATTGGTTACTTTTACATAGCTGGGTAAGGGCAGGCTTTTATGGGCGGCCGTCAACTTGTATACATCAAATTTTTCACCGTTACTGGTGTCATGGCCATGAAATTTTTGACCGTACCAAGAAGCAATACCCGTTTCTTCATATTGTTTGATTGAACGCTGCACGTAATAGGTTTCACCCCACACTTCATAGCTTTGAGCATTCCCTCTTCGGCTAATAGGCTCTCGCTTAGCACTTGGCTCAGGTAATTTGTTTATTTGTTCTAGGTAGGCGGGGGTACTATCGTCATCTTGCTGGTAACGAGAGCTACTGCAAGCCTGCAATAACCCCAGTACAATTAGAAAGCAAATGATTTTCATAATCAGTTTTTAAGGGCTTGGCTCAATTCGTGAACAGCTCTTACATATAGGCGAGATCGATTATAACGGGTAATGACGTAAAAGTTTTTATACCCTAACCAGTACTCTTTTTTATCGGTTTGCTCATAGCGATATAAAGCAGCCTTGCGGTCAGATACGTTTTTTGGAAGATTAACGCCTCGTTTCTTCCAAAGATCAAAGGTGCCTTTCAAAGATAAGCCGTCGTTCGCAAACTGATCAGCATCCGAGTCATTCAGCGTAACCAAGCTGGCTACTGGCTCGCCATACTTCCAGCCATAGCGCTTGAAGTAATACGCAACACTGGCTATGGCATCATCTATATTCGACCACAATTCTTTTTTACCATCGCCATCATAGTCAACGGCATAGCTGATATAGCTAGATGGAATAAACTGCCCAAAGCCCATGGCTCCTGCATACGAGCCTTTCAATGCAAACGGATCCAGATCGTTATCACGCACCATCAAAAAGTAGTTTTTTAATTCTCGATAGAAGAGTGAACGCTTAGGATAATCGAACCCAAGTGTCGATAAGGCATCTATGACACGGTAGCTTCCCATGTTCCCACCATAGAATGTTTCGACACCAATAATGGCTGCGATGACCTCACGAGGCACATTATATTTTTTTTCGACCGCATCAAATGTGTCTTTATGTTCAATTAGAAAAGCCTTACCTTTCTTGATTCGCTTCTCTGTTAAAAAAATATTTCGATAGCGATGCCACTGCATGGTTTTTTCGGCTGGACGTGCAATGGCCTCTAAAATACTGTCTTTACGTTCGGCTTTTGACAATACGTCACGCAGGACTTTTTCATCGTATTGATGTTCTTGCACCATTTCTTTGATGAACTGCTCTGTTTTAGGATGCTCATCATAGTTTACTGCTGAAACTGTTAAACTGCTCCACAGAGCAACCAAACTTACCGATATCACAACTAGCCTCAATTTATTATCTCTGTAGTAAATGAAAAAAATATAACGTTTAGTGTTTCTATACTTGTCGATGTGTGTAAATCGACATGATGACCCCAAAAGCTGCCATCAAAGTAACAATTGAAGTACCACCATAACTGATTAGCGGCAGAGGTACACCCACCACAGGTAAAATACCACTCACCATACCTATGTTCACAAACACATAGATAAAAAATGTGACGACTAACGCACCTGACAGCAACCTCGAAAAGCTATCGCGGGCTCTGGTAGACATGTACAAGCCTCTAATCACAATGGCTAAATATAGGCATAACAACAGAAAAACTCCAATTAACCCATGCTCTTCAGCATATACCGCAATAATGAAATCAGTATGACGCTCTGGCAAAAACTCTAGTTGAGACTGAGTGCCTTGCATCCAACCCTTACCCTCAATGCCTCCTGATCCGATCGCCGTTTTACTTTGAATAATATTCCAACCAGAACCCAGTGGGTCACTCTCTGGGTCTAAAAAAGTAAGCACTCGCTGCTTCTGATAGTCGTGCATTACGCCGTACCACATGACAGGTGCTATCGCTAAAACCGTGCATAACGCAATTGCAATCCAACGCCAGCTTAAACCGGCTAATAGTAATACAAATAATCCCGATGCGGCTATCAATAAGGAGGTGCCTAAATCAGGCTGCTTCATAACCAATAACGTAGGAATAAAGATAATGGCCATAGAAATGGCGATCACATTTAATCTGGGCGGTAGGACTTTACTAGCCAGAAACCAGGCCATGGTCATAGGCACGACCAACTTCATTAATTCGGATGGCTGAAACCGGAACACTCCAAATACACTTAACCAACGTTGAGCGCCCTTGGCTCCAACACCCACTAGCAGCACCAGTAACAATGCGATTATTCCTGCGCCATACATCCAGGGTGCGCCCATCTGAAACCATCTTGGGTGGAACTGAGCTATGACCAACATTATGATAAAACCCAAAGCAAAGTACGTGGCTTGGCGATACACCATTCCCATATTCTGACCGCTGGCACTATAAAGGATGAACAAACCGCCGATGCACAATAGCAATAAAAGGCCCAGCAACTTGGGGTCTAAATGCAGTTTTTGCAGAATGGATTTGCCTGAACCATCACCTAGGTCCAATTGCCTTGAAAAATCACCGGCCATATAACGCTCCTAGCGATTCATCTATTTTGGCTTGATTAAGAAAACGGTCTATCACTTGTTTTGCTATGGGCCCAGCTGTTGAACCTGCCGACTCGCCATTTTCAACCACGACCGCTACGGCTATCTTAGGGTCATCCACAGGTGCAAAACTCACAAATAGTGCATGATCACGTTGGCGCTCTTTTAAAGCCTCTGAGTCATATTCTTCGTTTTGTTTAATGCCAACCACTTGGGCTGTTCCCGTTTTTGCCGCTAAGCGATAATTTAAATTTCTAGCCAAGCCTTTTGCCGTTCCCATGTAATGCTTGATTACGCCTTCCATTGCTCGGCCCATTCTATCCCAGTCATCTGGGTTTTTAATGATGACGTCTTCGGGTTTGTTTTCCTCAAGCAAGGGCTCACCATCAATATACTGCACCAACTTCGATCGATTCCATTTACCTTTTGCAGCAAATACACTCATGGCTGTGGCTAACTGTAACGGAGTTGCCAGCATATACCCTTGGCCTAGCGCTAGGTTTAATGTATCTCCTGCATACCAAGACCGGCCTCTATTGGCTTTTTTCCATTCTCGTGTTGGTAATAACGCTGGCAGTGCATTACCCACATCAAGTGATGTATTTTGACCGAAGCCAAATTTACTGAGGAATGGATTCAAGTAATCAATACCTGTTCGGAACGACATTTCATAAAAATAAGTGTCACAACTTTGTATGATTGCATGCCGTAGGCCAATTGAGTCTCCATGGCCTTTACGCTTCCAGTCTCTGTATACACGTTCGTCATTTTCCAGCATATACCAGCCTGGGTCTTCTATTGTTTCAGCCCAATTGGTCACGCCTGATTCAAGAAAACCCAAGCCAATGAATGGCTTCATCGTAGAACCCGGTGGATACTGGCCACGAGTAGCACGATCAAATAGCGGTTTATCTAAAGAATCTCGAAGAGAATTGTATTTATTATGGCTAATGCCATTAACAAACAAATTGGGGTCGAACGATGGGCTAGACACCATGGCTAATATTCCACCGGTCTTAGGGTCAATTGCCACCAGTGAACCTCGACGACCCTTAAACGCATCGTAGGCTTTTTTCTGTAATACAGAATCAATGTTCAACATCAAATTGCGACCCGGTACAGGGCTTTGCCTTTCAAGTACTTTTAATACTCGACCCTGTGCATTTGTTTCAACTTTTTGGTAACCCGGTTCGCCATGTAAGAGGTCTTCATAATAACGCTCCACACCAATCTTACCGATTCGGCGTGTGGCCTTATAGCGACTAGGGTCTAATCGCTTCTTTTCTCGTTCATTTATTTGCCCCACATAACCAAGCACATGGGCAAAGTCGGCGCCTTGTGGATAGTGTCTAATTAACTCCGCTTCTACTTGAACACCGATTAAAAACGGATTGTTCACCATTAATTTAGCGATTGCGATTTCAGATAATTTATACTTGATAGGGATGGCTTCGTAAGGTCTTCGCCATTGATTGACGCGCTTTAGAAACTTACTTTTTTCTTCTACTGTCAAACCCACCAGCGTATCGATCAAGGCTAGGGTTTCATCAAGATTTTCAACTCGCTCAATAACAACAGTAAGGCTATGACTGGGCAAGTTTTCAGCCAACAGCACGCCATTGCGGTCAAATATAAGCCCTCTAATGGGGGCTACGGACTTTAATTGAACTCGATTATTATCAGATTTGGTTGCGTAAACATCATGCTCAGTGACCTGTAAAAAAAACATACGACCAGCCAGAACAAGCATTAAAGACAAAACAAACAAAGACGCCAATACCGCTCGGTGAGCAAATATCTCTTTCTCTGATCTATCGTCTTTTAAAGCAAAGCTCATTGATGAATCACTTCTTATTATTCTAGGAGTCGTGCAATTAAAAAAGACCAATAAATATTAGTAACTTATTGATCTTAATAGTGCAATGCTAGCATAACCAGTAACGCTTCTATGTACAGCTCATTTCGAATGGTTTATTCAACAAACTGCATAAATTGATAACTGGTTATTTGTGATACGGGTGATTATTTAAAATCGTCCAAGCTCGGTACAGCTGCTCACCCACTAAAATTCTAACAAGTGGATGCGGCAAGGTTAAGGGCGATAATGACCACTTTTGCTTGGCCAGTTTCACACACTCTGGGCTTAAGCCATTCGGACCTCCAATCAGAAGGTCCACATCTTGCCCCAACATACGCCAGTCTGATAGCTCATCAGACAATTTTTCCGTGCTCCAAGGCTTGCCTAAGACTTCTAGTGCCACACAATGATTTTTAGGATTCATTGCTGCCAGCATCGCTTGACCTTCTTTTTCAATGGCCTTACTCACTGGCTGGTTTTTACCCCTTGGACCAATCGGTAACTCAACCAATTCAATTCTACAGTCATTAGGAAGGCGCTTAACGTATTCATTAAACCCCTGCTCTACCCATGCGGGCATTTTTGTACCCACGGCTATCATTCGAATTTTCATGGTTAAATACTACAGCTCTTATTGACCAGAAATAGGCTCGCCCCATAGGCGCTCTAAATCATAATATTCACGAGCCTGAGCGGTCATGACATGAACAACAATGTCGCCCAAATCAATCAATACCCAGTCGCTATTACCACGACCTTCCGAACCAAGAGGCATAATGCCCGCTTCTTTTGTTTTTGCTGAAACGTTATCCGCTACGGCTTGCGCATGACGACTAGACGTACCCGTTGCCAATACCATGAAATCTGTAACGGACGTTCTATCACGAACATCAATAAACGATATGTCTTGGGCTTTTAAGTCTTCTAGTGCTTCTGTCACTAGTTTTTTTAATGCATCTGTATCCATTGGATTCAGTTTAAACCTCGGTAGAGCCCATGTTGCTCAATATATTCAATAACAGCGTGTGGCACATGGTTGTCCACTGATTCATGATGGTTAATGGCTTGTCGCACTTCACTAGAAGACAAGTTGATGGGGGTTAACCCAACCTGATAATAACAACCACTTACATGCTGCTTAAATGTTTCTACGTTATCCACCTGCGCTGCAGGCCAATGCGGTAAGGTTAACTCAGGCTCTCCTGCCCGAGATATCACAATGACATTTGCCAATGCGAAAATTTGTTGCCACTGATGCCATTTATCTAATGATAATGCAGCATCTGTTCCCATCACCCAAACTAGGTGGGCATCAGGACCAAGCTCATGCCTAAGCTCGGTTAATGTATCAACAGTATAGGTGGCTCCTTGACGAAGCACCTCTCGATCATCAATACCCAGGCTATTGATATCTTGTACTGCAATTTTGAGCATATTCAAACGATGCTCACTGCGGCTAGCCCCATCCTTATGGTAAGCCTCACCACAAGGCATCAGGGTTATACGCGAGTAATCCATTGATCGCGCCAATTCTTGTGCGCTGATCAAATGCCCGTTATGAACAGGATCAAATGTGCCGCCTAATATGACCCGCTCAACACGACTTACTGTTGTTTTATCATCAACAGCACGGGGATTATTGACGGATATGACCGTCACCAAATACAACCCATTTCTGCGATGTCAGTCCATCTAACCCCACAGGGCCACGAGCATGTATTTTATCGGTACTGATGCCGATTTCAGCACCCAGCCCGTATTCAAAACCATCCGCAAAACGCGTCGATGCATTCACCATGACCGAGCTAGAATCTACCTGACGCAAAAAATCACGAGCCTTGCTGTAATTTTCGGTGATGATGCTATCCGTATGCTGGCTGCTGTGCTTATTAATATGGACAATGGCTTCAGCCATGCCTTCTACAATTTTAATCGATAAAATGGGCGCCAGGTACTCTGTATCCCAATCTTCATCGGTTGCATCAACAACGTCAGCCAATATCTGCTTGGTTTTGCTACAGCCTCTTAGCTCAACATCTAGCTCGCCATATGCCGTTGCTAGCTGCGGCAATACTTTCTGTGCAACAGATTGCGCAACCAAAAGGGTTTCCATTGTATTGCAGGTGCCGTATCGGTGTGTCTTAGCATTAATCGCCACGTTCACCGCTTTTGTCATATCAGCATCGTCATCGATATACACATGACAAATGCCATCTAAATGTTTGATCACTGCAACTTTAGCGTCATTACTGATGCGCTCGATTAAGCCTTTACCGCCACGAGGAACAATCACATCCACGTATTCCGCCATGGTGATCAACTCACCCACAGCTGCTCTATCGGTTGTTTCTATTACTTGAACCACATGCTGAGGCAAACCGGTTTCTGCTAACGCCTGACTGATGCAGGTGGCCAATGCTTGATTCGACTCAATGGCCTCACTGCCGCCACGTAAAATCACGGCATTGCCTGATTTTAAACATAAGCTGGCTGCTTCGATGGTCACATTTGGACGAGATTCGTAAATCATACCAATCACACCAAGAGGCACACGCATCTTGCCACGCTGAATACCGCTTGGCATGTAATCCATGTCTGTTATACCGCCAACAGGGTCAGGTAAACCCGCCACCTGCTTAAGGCCGATGATCATGTCATCAACACGCCTAGGGGTTAACTCTAAACGATCCAATAGCGCATCATCTAAACCGTTATCGCGGCCACGTAGCATGTCTTTTTGATTGGCTGCTGTTAACGTATCTCGACTAGACTCAATAGCAGAGGCTATGGCCAGTAACGCTTTGTTTTTAAGCCCTGTATCTGCTTTTGCAATTTCAGAGCTTGCAGCACGGGCTTGCTGGCCGACTTGCTGCATGTAGGCTTTAACATCCATCATATACACCTAAACTTAACTATACCCATGACACATAAATGGGCTGAGCGACTAAAATACGCTTGCCTTTGGATATAAGTTGCGGAAAAGTGGTGATTATACCCTTAATAGCTAGAATCACCCAAATATGATTCTGTAGGAGCAACATGGACAGTTATATTCTAACAATTCGCATCAAGCTCTTATTCTGCTTGATATCCGGATTGGGACTAGGAGTCATTGCCTACTTTGACTACACAACCGCATCCAGACTCTTGTCTTTCTGCACGCTCGCCTTATCAACATTGCTTATACTAAACGCCATATTCCTTATGGCGGGTTACGTTGTCAAAACAGCGGGGTATTTTGATCGACTGCTCATTATATTGGTTGCTCTATATCCCTTGGCTGCTGCCGAGTACGGTCACGCTCATAATATTTACTGGGTATACTTTTTCCCAATAACCGCTTTTTTTCTATTTAAGCTAAGACCTGCTGTTTACATGACCCTTCTTTATACTCCTGTTGCGCTCTATATTATTAAACAGGTGGCGCCGCCTCTATTTGAGGGGCAAATCATTTTTAGTTTTGCAGTGGTTTCAACGGTGTCTCTTTTTCTTGCCATGGTGAAATCCAGAACCAATAAATTATTAGAGCCACTCATCAGCCGAGACATCAGCACAGGCGCTCAACTTGGTAAGTTTTTACGCCCAGCATTAAGCATCGAAATCACACGAGCCGAACGAGAAGGTACTGGTTTACTATTAATGCACATTAAAACTCCCCCTAACAAAAAGAATACAAGCAAAGAAGAGTTTGAAGAAAAAGCCACTGAATATGCAAAAGCCATAAACAAACATTTGAGGCTGTTTGATCAATACTATCGAATCGACAATCAAAATTTCTCTATTATTTTACCCCACGCAACGTCTCAAGAAGCAGAAGCCACCGCAATTAAAATAATTGCTGATGTGAACATTTCAAACTCAGAGGAAACATCCTTTGGTTTTGCCAGCTTGAATGTTGGTGACACATCCGATTCATTAATTCGCCTATCTCAGCAGGAGCTAAAACATGTTACAAATTAGCATGGCAAAAGATCCCGCTGTCAGCTTGCTTTATGCGCTCATCGCAGGCGCAAGTACTTTACTAGCTATAAGTCATTATGTTTTTGGTTATTACAACGTCATGTTTTTAACCATGATTACCATTGGCATTTATACACCTGCCGCTATCTTTCTTTTCTTAAACAGAGAGCAGTCTTATAGTAAGTATGCCAACATTCTTATTTTAACATCGGTGGCTACAATCACTCAGTACCAGCTTAGCATTGCGCCTGAACTGACCATTCATTTAGCATTCGCCTTTCCCATCATCAGCTATTTTATCTTACCAATGCGCTGGGCGTTCACCTTAAACACCGCGTTCATGCTGTGCACATCCATTCAAATTGCCTTGTATTATGAAACAACTGAAACCATTCGATTAATTCTTATTTATCTGGCTCTCGGTATATCGTCTCTTTGTTATGCCTATATCAACACAGTAAAAAGAAAAAACTTATTAAACCTTGCGGTAACCGACTACCAATCAGGGGCCTACAATCACCGACACATGGTTGAAAAACTGCATCAAGAAATTGCACGTAGTGCGGTTACCAACAGAACCCTGTCACTACTCGCGATTACCATTGAAGACTACCAACAGATACAAGACATTCATGGCAACAATATTAGCGAGCGCCTTTTAAAAGACTTTCATAAAGGCATCAATGATTTACTAAGAGCTGGTGATGATGTGTTCCATAATGGTAACGGTACTTTTTACATATTACTGCCAAACTGCCCAATTGAAGGCGCCATTGTTTTAAAGGAGCGACTTATTAAAAACATCCACTCTGTACAATGGCAAGATGTTGGAGACCTGCAACTGGTGACAGGATTTGCGACACTCGAATCCAATGAAAACGCAGATCAGTTTTTACAGCGTGCCTCTAGTCATTTGGTTAAGCAGCAGCAAACCGCATTACGCCTTTTAGCATTCGACAAATAAACATTTTTATAAAGCACAAAAAAACCGAAGCCATAACAGCTTCGGTTTTTTAAGTAATATGATCTAGTTACCCACTAAACATATTTTTTACTCATAACTAATACTGACAAATTTCCTGCTTACATTATTGGCTTTATCAAAGGCCGCCACTTGTAACTGGTTGTCGCCCCGATTAAGTTTAACCTTCACTTTAAAGTGAGTTGTGTATTCAAAATGACCAGGGAAAATATCGCCGTCTTCATTCACAACCTGTATTTTTTTCATGCCCATTCCTAAATCAAGCGCCATACCTCGAATACTCATAATACGAGATTCACTGCTCTCTGGTAATTCAGAAATTTCTAAAATAGGTCCATTTTTGTCAGGAAAACTTCTTTTGTTAAATGCATTGGTTCCGGCAATTTTTTCTTCAGCATTTGTAAAGCCATCACCATCACTGTCTGCGTCTTCACTGTCACCAACACCATCGCCATCTACATCGGCTGACTCTTGAGCATTACGTGGAAATGGATCTTGCCAGTTATTCACACCATCGCCGTCCATATCCAAATCGTACGCATCAGGGATATGATCACCGTCTAAATCGGCAGGGGCACTTTTAGGGTCGTTAGGGTCAGTGTTTAACATACGTTCGTAACGGTCAAATATGCCATCACCATCGCTGTCGAGGTCCTTAGCTTGGCTATACGAACTAATCAGTCCAAATACACCAAATGTAATTAGGAGAAAGGCAAATTTACCCATGAGAACGCTGCTTTATAGTTATTATTTTTTGCGATTGTATCAGAGCCCCATAGAAAGTCACTCGGGGGGCTTAGGCGTTTAACGCCTGTTTTGACGAATTTGATGATATTTGTGATTGCTCGTCAAAAAACTGGGACTCTAGTTCGTCCAGTTTTGCTTTACGAGAGACAATGCACTCTTGATATGCCACCTTGATACGACGCTGAGTATCGCTGTCTTGCTCGTCAATGGCGGTTAACCACTGCTCAAACAACCAGATCTCTCGCTCAAGTTTTGCTATTAGGTCTTTATTATTATTGTTATCCATCGACTTCTCTACATACAACTATTCGAGTTAAATCCATTAACCCGCAGAATTGTATGCTTAAGCTTCAAAAAATCAACTAGCTTGGCCATGTCGCACCATGTCCAGCCTAGTTTGAAACACCCGTAGGTTTACTTACCTGGCGCTGCTAATTCTGTAGAGCAAGGAATTGGGCGGTTTTTACCATTTACAACAATGCCCGCTACCATCTCACCCGACTTGTTCTTTTGTGGTCTAACCAGCAAATACCCGTCGGCACAAAATGCTTCTTTATTGGACGATTTAGATGAGATTCGCGTTGAACCCTCAACGCCAATTTTCATCAATCTAAGGGTCTCGATCACCATTTGATCTTCTTTATCCGTATGAACGATATAACCTTTCATATCTAACATAACCACCGACAAAATAAACGCCGCAATGGCTGAAATAATGGCAACCTTAATATCGCGCTCTGAAATTTGCATTAACATAATCCTAAACTAAAAATATGACAAAAATAAAACTCACTCACCCCAGTAAGGCATGAGCGCTTGATCTATTTGTAAGTGATTTAAAATTCGAGCCACCATGAAGTCCACTAAGTCATCTATGGATTTAGGCTCATGATAAAAGCCAGGGCTAGCAGGCATAATGGTGACACCTAGATTTGATAGCTTTAGCATGTTCTCTAGATGAATCGAGCTGAACGGCGTTTCTCTAATAACCAAAATCAAAGCACGTTTTTCTTTTATGGCCACATCGGCAGCCCGTTCAATCAGGGTATTACTTGCCCCTGTGGCGATAGAGCTTAATGTGCTGGTACTGCACGGGCAAACCACCATAGGACCATTGCGACCAGAACCACTGGCGACGGGCGCAAACCACTGCTCTCGGCCAAAAACTTGAATCTGGCCTTCTTTTGCCTTAAACAACTCTGTCAGATAGGCCTGCATTTTTTGCGGCGTACCCGGTAACTTCACATCAGATTCAGTGGCAAAGACCACTTGCGCAGCCTTACTGACCATCACATAAACCGTTCGATCAGCCGCCACTAAACACTGCAACAAGCGCAATGCATATGGAGCGCCAGACGCGCCTGTAATGGCCAATGTAATGGGTTTATTCAACTGTTTATCACTCAAAATTAATGAAACCTTAGCCTTTTAATGCCGCCGCTAATTTTTGGTGTATGCCACCAAAACCACCGTTGCTCATTAACACAATGGCATCACCCGATTCGGCTTGCTCAACAAGGTGCGCGATTATAGCGTCTATATCATCAAACAAAACTGATTTATGCCCTTGAGCGGTACATTCGTCCACTACGGATTCAATATCCCAATCCAAACCCTTAGGTTGAAACCAAATCACATCGTCAGCGTCTTCAATGGAATCTGGCAGCGCGGCCTTGTGCACACCCATTCTCATGGTATTCGACCTTGGCTCTATCACCGCCCATACGCGCTTATAGTTGCCGGTGCGTTTAATACCCGCCAGCGTACTCTTGATCGCCGTTGGGTGGTGCGCAAAGTCGTCATAAGCTTGAATGCCATTTTCATCGGCTACCAATTCCATACGACGCTTAACCCCTTCGAACGCATTCAGTGCCTTTATTGAATCCGCAGGTAATATGCCCACATGATAAGCCGCTGCAATGCAGGCCAAAGCATTCATTACGTTGTGCTGACCTGTCTGAGTCCAGTTAACCTCGCCTACCTTCTCTCCCGCCTTTAATACCGCAAAGTGAGAACCCGCTTGATCAATTAATTCGTAAGCCCAGTCTTTGCCAATCACACTGGTTGGCGTCCAACATCCCATTTCTAGGGTCTCTGTAATGCGGGTCTCTGATTCAGGATAGATAATTTGCCCATCACTAGGAATGGTGCGAACCAGATGGTGAAACTGGGTTTTAATGGCATCTATGTCTTTAAAAATATCCGCATGATCAAATTCAAGGTTATTAAGCACCACAGTACGGCCATGGTAATGAACAAACTTAGAGCGCTTATCGAAAAAGGCGCTGTCATATTCATCCGCTTCTACCACAAAAAAATCGCTTTCGCCCATACGGGCCGACACCCCAAAGTTTTTAGGCACGCCGCCAATCAAAAAGCCCGGTTTAAAACCACAGTCTTCCAGCACCCAGGTCAACATACTGGTGGTGGTGGTTTTGCCATGGGTGCCAGCAACGGCCATCACCCATTTGTCTTTTAAAATGTAGTCCGCCAAATAGGCGGGGCCAGAAGTATACGGAATTTGTTTATTCAGCACGTATTCAACGGCTTCATTGCCACGGCTCATGGCATTACCAATGACCACAAGGTCAGGTGCAGGCTTTAATTGCTCGCAAGAAAACCCTTGGGTGATCTCAATCCCTGCATTTTCAAGCTGAGTGCTCATGGGCGGGTATACGTTTTGATCCGACCCCGTCACTTTATGACCCTGAGCAACCGCCAGCTGTGCTAACGAGCCCATAAATGTGCCGCAAATACCTAAAATATGGATATGCATGATGCTATTAATCGCTTTTTCTATTTATAAGCCCATTAAAAACCAAAGCCCAAAGGATTGGTAGGCTGCATTACACATAATCATCACACAATTTACATATAGCGTCTGATTATAAAAAAACCAAAGTACTAGCAAAATTCATTATTAATAATGATTTTTCCTGTTAAAAAACGCACTTTTTTAGCCCTTTATCACATATCTGCTATACCAAATGTATGGCTCCAGTCTTATGGCTGTTTTACCTATCTATTAATAACAAGGAAATGATATGGCGATTAAACATCTAACCTATGCCTGCATTCCGCTGATCGCAGCAAGCATGTCGTCACAGGCTGCCACTGTGGATCAGTTGAATAGGCAAGTTCAAAAGCTCAGCCAGCGTATTGCTGCGCAAGATCAGCGCTTTCGCGTGAATGGTTTTGCTACGTTTGGTATGTCAATAAGTGATGAGGCAATGCCTTACAATGACGTCAATGACGAAGTGAACTTTAATCGCTTCAGTAAAGCTGGCGTTCAAATGACATTTAATATGGATAGCCAGAACAGTGTGGTTATGCAGCTCGTTTCCCGAGGTGATAATAATTGGGAAACCAATGCCGAATGGGCCTACTTTAAACATGAGTTTGGCAGCGGTCTGACGGGTAAAATAGGTAGAATTCGCCTACCAGCCTACCAGTTATCAGAATTTTTAGACGTTGGTTACGCCACGCCTTATGCGCAAGTACCAGCCGAAACTTACGACTCACTCAACCCTTTTGCCAACATGGAAGGGGTGGATTTATCCTATAGTATGGATGTTGGCGACAACACAGCCACCTTCCAAGGCGTTTATGGTCGAGCCAAAGATGATGAGTTTGATTTAACCGATATTCTTGGTCTAAGTGGCGTATTTCAAGCTGACACATGGAGTGCTCGACTTGGGTATGCCGTTGCATCTGTAAACGTTGTTTCCGAAACACTTCAAGGGGCGATCGGCTTATACGGTGGCTCAATAGAGGGAATTGACGGTGCATTTACCAGCCTCGGATTTACGTATGATCCTGGCGATTTGTATTTCACAACTGAATATACACAGCTTGAAGCTGACGGCGAAATTGTTGATGCGGATGCTCTATACGCCACTATCGGTTATCGCTTTGGCAGACTGATGCCGACCCTAACTTATGCTATGGCAGAATCCCAAGATGATGATGAAAGAGACATTTCACAGTTAACAGCTACCAATGCAGGAGCTGTTGGATTAGCTGATGGAGTCGCAGCACAGATTGCAGGCGGATTGACGGAAGCCCAAGCAATTACCGCTGTAGCTACAGCTTTTACAGGTGGAGATGAAACAATAGTAACAGCCGCTGTAGCTGGCTCTCCCTTAATTAAAGGCGGTGTAAGTACATTACAGGCTGCAAGTAATCGGAATACCACACGTATTGGTCTCGGACTTAGGTATGACATGTCACCAGGGGTTGCAGTTAAATTGCAATACGACTTAATAGAAGTGGATGCTGCATCCGGTTTATTTGATGACTCAGCTTGGGCAGCCAATGAGACAGCGGGTACAAGTAACCCAGATAAAACCAACATGCTAACCATTTCAATTGACACAGTTTTTTAAGGGAGGAGACTACTATGAAATTATCTAATAAAATTTTGACCGCTCTTGCCCTTACTGCAAGTATTTCATTCGCGCACGCTGGTGCCGTTGCCGTTGTGGGTGCAAGCAGCCCCATTGGTGCAGCCTCAGGCTCTGACGTGGTAAAAGTGTTTCTTGGTAAAAAGAAAGACCTAGGTGGCGTAACCGCTATTCCGGTTGACCAAGACGAAGGCACACCTGGCCGCGGTGCATTTTATTCAACCATCGTGAAAAAATCTGAAGCCCAATTAAAATCCTATTGGTCTCGTTTGATTTTCACTGGTAAAGGTCAAGCACCCCAAGTTGTGGGTGGCGATGCTGATGTGAAAAGCATGGTATCCACCAACCCTAACTTGATCGGATACATTGATGAAGGCGCGGTTGATGGAACGGTGAAGGTTGTATTTAAACCTTAGGTTTTAATACAACAGGGCCCTCGTTTTTACTCTATGAGTGATCACGGGGGCTTTCATTTTAAGGACGTTTTATAAGGATAAACATGCGACTATTTCTACTAACGCTATTGTTGTTCACTCAAGCAGCCGTTGCTGACTTGTATGTCATTGCGCATAACAGCTTTAGTGAAGATAGTGTCAATGCGTCCATGTTACGCAACATTTATTCTGGCGATACCCAGTATATAAACGACCTTAGAATCATTGCCCTTGATCAAGATACCAACTCTGAAAACTACGCCAATTTTTATAGCAACGTAATCGATAAGCCCATGGCCCAAATCATTAGCCACTGGTCAAAATTAATTTTCACAGGAAAAGGCCAAGCACCCATGTCATTAGCGGGAGATATGAGCGTTACTAATTTTGTTCAAAACAACCCCAATGCGATTGGGTATGTAGACGCTAAATCTAAACCTGAAAATGTGAAGATCATTCACACACTTAAAATTTCTAACTACAAAGCGCTAGGCATCGACAGTTTAAAAAGCCGCTAACCTTAAACCCTCGTTATAAATATACCGATCAGTAATTTCCGCTCTTAAACTTCATCTCTAAAGCATCAGACCAAAAACCATTTTAACAACGCAATAATTGCCACCGCTTCAATGGCCGCCAATGTTTGCCAGAAAATCAAAGGATTTCTTTGAATTAAAGGCACGTTTCGTTTGACTGAATACTTACTATTTGGGGTTTGTAACTCAAATATAAATTCTGAAAAAGCCGCTTGCCGCTGATCGACAGTGGGAGACAAGGCCTTCTCTAATGCGCCATCCATCCAGTACGGCACCATGGGATTAAACTTGGTGGCACTTTGATATGAAAGCCGATGTAAATTTCTTTGATCGGTCAGTTTTTCTAACTGATCACCGTAAGGCAGTTTGCCCGTTAGCATTTCGTAAACAACCAACGCCAAACTGAACATGTCTGATTTTTTGGTTTTTTTGGTTCTAAATCGCGTTTCAGGTGCACTGTATACCGCTGTACCCAATGCATCTTCACGTTCAAACGGTGTGTCAATTTCTTCAACTCCGGCAGCCCAGCACGATCCAAAATCAATGATTCTTGGCACACCCTGAGTATCAATAATAATATTGTCAGGCTTGATGTCTTGATGAAGAATGTCTTTTCGATGAAACGCCCTTAAGCCTCGCCCAATCAACTCAGTAATTCTAATTACCTCGTTTATATCCGGCTTAGGGTTCTCTTTAATCCACTGCTCTATGGTCATGCCTGGAATATATTCAACCAAGGTATACAGCGCGGTTTTAGCTCGCTGAGGTTCGATGATTTTAGCGATGTACGGACTATCAACACGCTTACCAATCCACTGCTCTAGTATAAAGCGTTCAATGTAGGCAGGGTCATCTTCAAAATTCAAAGATGGCGTTTTCATTACAACACGCTTGCCTGACTCATCGGCCACCAGATACACCTGACTGCGTGTGCTGGCGTGTAATTCTTTAAGCACCTCATAGCCATCCAATGTTTGTCCGACCTCCAACGGTGGCGGAAAGGATAAGTCTGATAATTTTTTGTATATGTCTTGGTCATCTGCATCAGGCAGTTTATCAACTCGAATCAACTGGCAACTTAAATTATCCTGACTGCCCACCTCTAAACTTTTTTGAATGAGCGCCTGACACTTACTCTCATAACCTTGCTTTTCATCGTCAGAAGAATTCTCGGTAATGACACTCTGTATGTATTTGTCACTTAAATAATCATGAATACCGTCAGTGGATAAGAAGAATATATCCCCCACTTCCATTTCTAATTGCGAATAGTCCATTTCTAAGCGGCTATCCATTCCCATGGCACGAGAAAGGTAAACCGTGTCTTTATTGATATGCGTTGAGTGATCATTTGTTAGCTGCTCAAAGTGATTACCCCGTAAGCGATAAATTCGAGTATCACCCACATGAAAAATATACGCCTGCTGAGACTTTAGGATCAGTGCGCTTAACGTACTGATGTGCCCTTTAACTTGGCTCTGCCCCACCAACCAGCGATTAAGTGCCAATAATATTTTTTGACCTGCGGTTTTTACCGACCAAACATCAGGGGTGCCATAATAATCACTGATAAAATTACGCACACAGGTTTCACTGGCTTCTTTGCCGGCCTCGGCGGCACTTACGCCATCCGCTATAACAGCAACAGCACCTTTAAGGGTTAAGGCAGGCTGGTCTGGAATGCGGATACCAATGCAATCTTCGTTTTGGTCTTTTACACCGGCATCTGTTGCTTGCCCGATGGTTAATTCCAGTTGAGATTCTAAGTGCATCTAGGTTCCACTCAATAAAAGCATGATGTAATCATCATGGGTAAACACGAATGATAAAAGCATTTTTGAAAGTCACTTTCAAAAGCACTCTTTAAGACTATTTTTAAACTCTGCTTTATGAAGTTAATGCATGTATAAACGAATAAAGAGTTTTAATACTTTACTTGCAACGGTGCAGTATTAAAACTCTTTATCAAAACTGATTGGTAAAAATCTAAACGCCTGCTTTATCAGCCACAGGCGCAGTTTCGATTAATGACCCACTTGAATCAATTCAACTTCACCATGTTCATTCACTTCAGCCACATGACCTTCAGGCTCTTCTAGAAACTGAACAGCAACAAAGATCACAACTGCACAGGCGGCAATCACCATGAAGAAAGTGCTGTAATCAACAAACGATAGCACGGTTAAGAAAATCACAGCGCCTACATTGCCATAAGCACCTGTCATACCTGCAATCTGGCCTGTCATTGAACGCTTAACTAAAGGCACCATTGCAAATACGGCACCCTCACCTGCTTGCACAAAGAAAGAACAACACATTGTGGCAATAACAGCTAATGGAATCCACCATGTGCCTTCGATCTGGCTTAACACCATATAACCAATAGCAAGACCACAAATAAGAATTGATAATGTTTTACGACGACCAAACTTATCACTTAACCAACCGCCACCAGGGCGTGCAACCAAGTTCATAAATGCAAAGCCAGAAGCCAACAGGCCTGCTGTAACCGCATCCAAGCCTTCAAATGTGTCCAAGAAGTAAAGCGGCAACATAGACACAACGGCTAATTCAGAACCAAAGGTCACAAAGTACGCTAACTGTAAAATGGCAACCTGTTTGAATTTGTACTGCTGCAATTCTGGAACAGGCTTAGATAAATGCTCTTTGTTAGCGTTGAGTATTTGCTTGGTTTGAAAAAAGAACAAGGCAACCAAACCCACATAAATGACATCCGTTGCTGTCTCGCCCAATAAACCTAGATTTTCTGGTGATAGCTTCCAAGTTAAAACAGCAAGCGCGATGTACATTGGGATGTTCATGGCAAAATAGAAGTACATATCTTTTTTACTGCTGACCTGTAAGCCGCCTGATTTTTTAGGCTTAAAGTAAGTTGAACCTTTAGGTGTATTTTGTGCTACTGCATAAAAAACAAAGCCATATATGAATGCAATCGCTGCAGTACACAATAGCGCATAGCGCCAGCCGTTTTCACCGCCAAACATTAAAGCAACTGTTGGCAATAGCATGGCTGATGCAGCCGAACCAAAATTACCCCAGCCACCATAAACACCTTCGGCTACTCCCACTTCTTTTGCTGGAAACCATTCACCTACCAAACGAATACCAATAACAAAACCCGCACCCACAAAACCCATCAAGAAACGGAACAATGCAAGTTGCTCATAGGTTTGTGATAACGCAAATGCGGTACACAGACCACCTGTCGCCCAGAGCAATCCACTAAACACATAACGAGGGCCAAATTTATCAACCAACATTCCCACAATGATTCGAGCTGGAATGGTTAACGCTACGTTAAGAATCAACAACGCTTTTACTTGCTGAGTACTTAGATCAAACGCTTCCTTAATAAAGCCAATTAAAGGTGCGTGGTTAAACCACACAACAAACGTTAAAAAGAATGCAAACCAACTCACGTGGAGCATTTTAATTTTGGGTTCTTTAACCTTTAAAAGGTTTAAGCCGACTTCTGACATAAGAGTCATCCTATTTTTTAAGTGTTTAAATTTTAGATACTCGTGCTTAGCAATTCTCGGGCCAACTACATAAGTCATTGTTTTATAAGGAATTTATTTAAATACAACAGTACTGGCGCACCATTTGGGTGCATTAATACATAAAGCCGTACAACTTAACGCACCAACCCTGCTAAATACATGCACAACTCCCATTCCTACCCCGCCACAACAGTGCATAAACTTCAGCCACTGCCACCACCATGTGCGCCCCACTTTGAAACACATGTGCTTCATTTTAACTACCTTTCAACTGTCCCTTATACACCTCTGACGATGCCGACGAAGAGGCATGTGTAGATCCCGGAGATCCCCAATCCAAAAAAAACACAACAAAACACAAACCAACACAAGAAACAACCACT
>ERZ1027208.180-NODE-180-length-31430-cov-47.686725_pt1 | contig 31430 bp, 32 predicted proteins | sample MGYA00520867_ERZ1027208 | MGnify/ENA primary metagenome ERZ1027208 (study PRJEB33311, sample SAMEA4378413) | marine metagenome | biome: Marine biome; feature: Fjord; material: Water | collected 2014-07-20T08:00:00Z/2014-07-... | depth 75 m ...
ATAATGGCCGCTAATATTTACGAATTCAATGTTACCGACATTGATCATACACCACACACTCTAGCCGAGTTTAAAGACCAAGTATTATTAATTGTTAATACGGCCAGTCAGTGCGGCTTAACCCCTCAATATGAGGGTCTTGAAGAGTTACACAAGCGCTTTAAGAGTCAAGGGTTTAGCGTTTTAGGCTTTCCTTGCGACCAGTTTTTACACCAAGAACCTGCAGAAGAACCTGACATAAAAGAATTTTGTAACACAAAATACAACATTAGCTTTCCTTTGTTTAGCAAAGTGTCTGTTAATGGTGAAAAAACGAACCCCTTGTATGCTTACCTTAAGCAACAAGCACCGGGCATTTTAAACAGCCAAAAAATCAAATGGAATTTTACTAAATTTTTAGTTAACCGGCAGGGCGAAGTGGTTCGGCGCTATGCACCGGTGATTAAGCCAAGTCGTATTGTAAATGACATTCAAAAATTGCTCACTTAAGGTCGCTTAGCAATTATTGTCGACAGCGGTTATGTCCTGCGCCATCAATTCCACATAACTCACCTGGCCACTCAATTTCAACCGTGGAGTGAAACACCCCTTTTGAGCGAATAATTGATTTAACCTGCTGTTTCAATTCTGCGTACTCATTAGGGTTTAATGTATTCCTTACAACAAGGTGAACCGTCAAGACATGTTCGTCGCCATCCAGTGACCATATGTGTAGATGGTGAGCATCGTTGACTAGCTTTAAGGCTTTAATATCACCCTCTAACTGTTCAATATTTATTTTATCGGGTGTTGCTTGAAGAAGAATCGCTATGACTTTTTTAAGGTTTTTAACAACACCTGTTAATATATAAAGTGTTATAAGAATGGCTAAAATAGGATCAAGAATAGGCATATCTTTAAACATCAACACAATGGCCACCACCAACACCGCCACCCAGCCTAAGGCATCTTCAAGTAGATGAAGTTTTACCACTCGCGCGTTGATCCCAGTGTCTTTAGATAAACGAAAAACTGCAATTGAGTTAACAACTACACCGAGCAAAGCCAGTAGGAGCATTCCTTCGGCATTAGCCTGCTGGGGGTTTAGCAGCCTAGGTATGGCTTCTGTTAACACATAAGCTGAGCTGATTATAAGGATAAGCGTGCTAACAAGCGCCCCAACGACGGTAAACCGCTTATATCCAAACGTATATCTTTTAGAGCCGTTTTTATGGGTGAGTGACTCAAAATACCATGCTTGCCCGAGCGCAATGGAATCGCCTAAATCATGCACAGCATCGGCTAAAATCGCTGTACTATTTGTTAGCGCACCGCCTATAAACTCGATAATCGTGAAGCTTAAATTTAAGAAAAAAGCGAGTTTAATGTTTTTGACGGCACCGTGATGATGATGTTCCATAGGAATGAGTGTACTTATTAGCCAGATAGGTGTTGATATCAATTAATCGTCGTATTAGATACGTTTAACCGATTGATAACAACTATAAAAAATAATTGTAAAAACACTTAGCTGTCAAATAGTGAGCGTGCATCAGGTGCACATTGATAAGATAAATACGCTTTGCGCTACTTAAGTGTCTGCGACAAAGCCAATATTATTTATCTGCTGAATTGATTAGCTCAAAACAAGGTAAAAATACCTGCTCACTTATTTTCATGGTTTTCATCGCCACTGGAGAATCTATCTCTAGATGAGTAAAGTCTTTACCCAGCAACGAGCTTATCATGCGTGGCCCCTCCTCTAGCTCCACTAGCAAGACGGCATAAGGTACATCATCTCTAAAAGCTGGGCCCGGGCTACGATGGACCACGCTATATGAATGGATAATTCCACGGCCACTAGCCGCTCGATGGACTAATTTTTTTGACTGACAAATCCTGCATAGCCCTTGCTGATAATATTGTACATGGCCGCAATCTTCACAGTGTTGCAGTAATAACTCACCTTTTTTTAAGCCTTCCCACATGGCCTGGCTGTCACTATCAGGAATTGGCAGGGGTTTTTGTATGGTATCTTCTTCGGTAAATTGCTTCATAAGGTACTCCCTTTACCGAGCACGGTCGTCGCATGGGTCGAAAAACCAGCACCTAAAGTATGTACTAAACCCACCGCTGCATCCTTCACTTGCCGCTCGCCACAATTGCCACGAAGCTGACGCACCACTTCTGTAAAATGAAACCATGCTGCTGGAATACCAGGGTGAGCATACGACAACATTCCACCATGTGTGTTTGTAGGAATACGCCCGCCATATGTTATTTCACCCGCTTCGACAAAGGGGCCTGCCTCACCTTTTTTACAAAAACCTAAATCCTCTAACATCATCAAGACCGTTCCTGTAAAACAGTCGTAAATACCCGCTACATCGATATCTAGAGGAGAAACGCCTGCCATTTGGTAGGCTTTTTGTGCTGACTGAACAGCACCTGTTTCTGTTAAGTTAGGCATTAAGAAAATATGTTCATGGCTATAGTATTCACCGCCACCAAGAATGAAAATAGGTTCTTGGTTATAGTCATAAGCTTTTTCAGCCGAGGTTAATATAAGCGCGGCCGCTCCATCAGATATTAAAGAGCAGTCCAGTTTGCGATACGGCGAGCTCACCATTTTTGAACTTAACACATCATCAATACTGATTAAATCAGTCTTTTGCGCCCCAGGCGTGCGACTAGCATGCTGGCGAAAGGTAACAGCTACTTGAGCCATTTGCTCAGAAGTCGTGCCAAACTCTTTCATATGGCGATGCGCGGTCATTGCAAATGTATTGGCCACCGGTATCCCAAAGGGCATTTCGTATTGTTGGTCGCGGCTTTCAGTCATGGCCTTAATGGCCAAGTCGGGGGTCATGCCTGTGAGTAAGCTATCGCCACAAGCTACCAACACGGTATCTGCCAAACCTGAGTAAATGGCTGCAGCAGCAGTATTTACAGCCGCACCTGCCGTTGCACCAGACACTTGAAGGGTATTGGAATACGAGGGTTGAATATTAAGGTATTCACTTAAAGCCACACTAAAACGGTGAAAGGATGATGCGTATGCATTACCTGTTAGAACGCCGTCCAACTGGCTTTTGTCCATGCCAGCATCTGCCAAGGCCTTAAGGCTGGCATCAGCGGTTAAATCTAAAGGACTTCTTCCAGGAACTCGACCTGATGGAGACTGACCGATGCCGACAATAGCAACCTTCCCTCTAAGTGTGCTTTCATTATCCATCGACATCCACCAATACCGCACTTTTAGCTACGTTATTCCCTACTTGACAATAGAGCTCACTAACCACCCCGTCATGGATCGCTTCAATCTGTAATTGCATTTTCATTGATTCCATTACGATAAGTAGCTGGCCTGCCTTAACGCTATCACCTTCATTAACCAGTACTTGAATGACTTCACCCATCATCGGTGCTGTGATACTTTTACTGAGAAGGCTATCAACTTGTTTATCGCTCACACGGGGTATTACCTGAAAGCTATTTTGTTGCCCCCGACTATGCACATGTACACCCTTATGATTAATTAGAGCCGTGGCTTCATAGCGAGCATCTTTAAATTTTGCCAAATAAGAGTGCTCACCTTGAGCTTTTACACTCACCTCAAAGCGTGTCTCATTCACCAGTAGTGTAATGGTGTTTGATGGGTCAACCGATACAATAGCAATTTTCCAAGAAACATCACCATCGGCCAAATCAAACCCATAAATCGGTTGATCATCGGGTGATAGCATTCCCCACTGAGTAAAAGAGCCTGTTTTTTTCCATGGGTTTTTACTGCCACTGTCTCTATGTTGATCGAGCCATAGTGCAGCTGCAATGGCCGCGTTATTTTTGCTACCCGCATTATCATTGACGTCGGTATAGTTCACCAACCAACGGTCAAGTGTTCCTGTATTAATACGGTCCTCTTCAACCTCTTTAACACGCAATAATTGCTTTAAGAAATGCCGGTTATTATCGACCCCAAATACGACCGTTTTATCAACACCTTGTACCAACCGCTCTAAGGCTTGTTGGCGCGTGTTACCTGAAGAAATCAATTTGGCCATCATCGGGTCATAGTAAGACGATACGTTATCTCCCGTATCTACACCGGACTCAACACGAATACCATCGATAGGGAAGTCGATGAAATCAATACTCCCCGTTGCTGGCATAAAATTTAAGGCGGGTGATTCTGCATAAAGGCGAACCTCAATTGCATGACCTTGTTGGACAATATCAGCTTGACTCAAACCTAAGCCCGACCCTTGAGCAATTCGTATTTGTAACTCAACCAAATCTAGCCCTGTTATCAGTTCAGTTACAGGATGCTCAACTTGTAAGCGGGGGTTTACTTCTAAAAAATAATGCTGGTCTCCTTTGACAAGGAACTCGACGGTTCCAAGTCCTCGGAACTTAATTTGCTGCCCGAGTGCACAGGCATCTTTGAAGAGTTTTTTTCGTAAACTGGCTGTTAAGAAAATGGCTGGGGCTTCCTCTACCACTTTTTGATGACGACGCTGTAGGGAACATTCGCGTTCAAACAAATGAATAACATTGCCTTCACCATCACCTGCAATTTGCACCTCAACATGTCGTGCATCCATAATGCACTGTTCAATCAATAAGGCATCATCAGAAAAAGAACGCAATGACTCGCTCATGGCGGCAGCAATATCTGCCGTTAAGTTGGACAGGTCATTTAAAACCCTCATGCCTTTACCACCGCCACCGGCGGCTGCTTTAAGCATAATTGGTGGTGTCATTGTGCGTACAACGTCAGCAATTTTGTCAGGGTCAGATAGTTTTCCCTCACTGCCTGAAATCACCGGTATTTGGGCACGAATGGCCTCAGCCTTGGCTGCAGATTTATCGCCAAAACGCCGCAGGTCATTTGCCCGTGGACCAATAAAAACTAACCCTGCATTCTCCACGGCCTCTGCAAATTCTGGATTTTCAGACAAAAAGCCATAGCCGGGGTGAATAGCATCACAATCCGTTGATATGGCGGCATTAATGACGCGCTCTATATTTAAATAGCTATCAGAGACGGCTGCCCCACCTAATTCAACCGCATGCCCTATTTCTCTAACATGTCGGCTATCCTCGTCAGCTTTTGAATAGACCGCCACCGCTTCAATACCGAGGTTTTGACAGGTTCTTGATATACGGCAAGCTATTTCACCACGGTTGGCAATCAGCACTCTCTTTATCATTGTCTAAACACCCCAAATTGTGTATCAATTTTGGGGCAACGCCCCGCTAGGTCGAGTAACAAGGCAAGCACTTCTCGTGTTTCGCATGGGTCAATCACAGCGTCATACCAAAGGTTAGATGCAAAATTATAGGCATTTTCAGAGTCTTCAAATCGTTTTCGATGAGGGGCTTTAAACGTTTCACGCTCATCATCGCTCCAAGTTTTACCTTCACGTGTCAGAATATCTTCACGCACCGTTGCTAGAGTATTAGCCACTTGTTCCGCGCCCATAATGCCAGAACGACCAGACGGCCAAGCAAGCATTGCATTTGGGTTAAAGGGCCTACCGCACATAGCAAGGTATCCTGCACCATATGAGCCCCCAATAATAAGGGTGTATTTAGGTACTTTTGCCGATGACATGGCGGTAATAAATTTAGCTCCATCTTTTGCAATGCCACCTCTTTCGGCTTCCTCACCAACCATAAATCCAGGTACATCAGCCATAAATAACAAGGGGATATCACGCTGGCAACAGAGGTTGATAAAGTGGGTTCCTTTTTTTGCAGATTCGCTAAACATAACACCATCATTCATTAAAATACCCACTTCAAACCCGTGAATTTTGGCAAATCCACAGATTAATGTGTCGCCATAATTGGCTTTAAATTCATCAAAATGACTGCCATCAACCAACCTTGCTAGAATCTCTCTATTAGCCGTTGGTATTTTCGTGTCTTGATTAATAATTCCGTAGATATCATCAATGGGGTAAAGCGGGTCAACCGACGAGGAAACATCCCATCGCTGGGTAGGAGCTGTGCCAAAGTTAGCTGCAATATCCCTAAGAATACTAAGTCCATGCGCATCGTCTTCAGCTATATAGTCGGCCACACCACTGTCTCGAGTGTGCATCTCAGCACCACCCAGTTCTTCGTGTCCTACTTTTTCACCGGTTGCTGCTTCAACCAATTGAGGGCCACCTAAATACATAAACCCTTTACCGCGCACAATAACAACTTCATCACATAAAGCTGGTATATAAGCACCACCAGCAGTAGATGAGCCCATTACAATTGCAATTTGCGGGATACCTTGTGCTGACATATCAACTTGGTGGACAAAAATACTGCCGAACATTCCTTCATCAGGGAATATGCCTTCTTGCTCCGGTAAATAGGCGCCGCCACTTTGTACCATGGTAATGCAAGGAAGCCGATGCTGGATCGCAAACCGTTGAGCTCTAACATGCTTTTTGCACGTCATAGGGTAATAGCTTCCCCCTTTTACCGTTGCATCATTAACAATGATCATACACTGGCGGTTATTAACTAAGCCTACACCTGTTATTAAACTGGCTCCAATATGAGTACCATCCGCTAAATTATCACCCGCCAATTCACCTAATTCGAAAAAGGGTGAACCCACATCCAGTAATAGTCGAATTCGCTCACGTGGAAGTATTTGACCTCTACTCTCTGTATGCCTTAAGCGTGCTTTTTCTGGACCACCAAGGTGCGCCCTTTTCCGCCTTGCTTGTAAATCTTTGATTAGGGTTAAATAATGTTTTTTATTATCAATAAAAGTGCTTCCCAGCCTATTGAGATTAGAAGAAATTATCGACATAGCTAGAGCACCGTTTCAATAGGGTTAAGAAATTCAGGAACTTCACGAAGCGTTAACGCAACTTTAGCCACACCAGGTTTAGAAAAGCTATTGGCTGCGACGACAATAACCTGAGCTTTAAATGAAAGAGAGTTCTTAATTACTTGCTGAACTTTATCCACCAGCAGCGGGTCATCCTGTTCAGGTATATCAACTCCACGTTCCACGATAACTTTTAAATTTTGCTGTGTCGTATGGCCCTTAAAGTCGGCTAACACGCGCATAACCCCGTTGGTTAGTGGTTGTAGTTGTAGAACAAGGTCTTGAATAGCCGATGGAAACACATTAATGCCGCGTACAATTAACATGTCATCTGTGCGTCCAAAGCATCTGATTTTAGGCCCAGTCCTACCGCAATCGCACTCGGTACCCGTCACGATAATGTGGTCACCACTTTTAAAACGAACAACGGGTGAGGCTTCACGTGTTATAGCTGTATAAACAAGCTCCCCAGTTGTTCCTTTTTCAAATGGAATCACTTCATCTGTCTCAGGGTTTATCAGTTCAACAATAATATGATCTTGGCAAATCATATGCATGCCATCCTGTTGATCACACTCACCCCAATAAATCACTCCTAGGTCAGTCCCTCCCATCATTTCACATACTTTTGCGCCCCAAGCGCCTTCAAGTGCTTGGCGAATAGCGGGAATACCTCCGCCAGGTTCGCCGCCCACCACCAATTGTTCAACCCCTAACTCATGCGCTGGCTTACCTAAAACACCCGGTGCTAAAGACGCCATGTGCAACAAGAAGTTTGGCGCACCAATGATGACACGCGGTTTAATATCGCCACAGGCACGCAATAGGCGGTCAACACCTCCATCTGCCCCCACCGGTATATCAATGGCGCCCATATACTGAATGGCTTGCATACAAGGAATGCCACCGACAAAGCCCTTACTCATTGAGAAGCCATGTAAAACAAAATCTCCCGGCTGAATGCCACAGGCATAAAAACCACGCGCGCTTAATTCATTCCAACTGGCCACATCTTTCTCTGTTAGGGCAACATAAGCAGGGCTGCCGGTTGTTCCAGATGAAGCTTGCATTTGGATAATATCAGTTAAATTAGCTGCTTGGTGCAAACCAAAAGGTGGGCTAGCTTGCAAGCTATCTCTTAACTCTTGTTTAACCGTAAAGGGTACCTTAGCGAGATCGTCTAAGGTGTTAATGTCTTCAAAACGAATCCCAGCTTGAGAAAATTTCTGCTGATAAAAGGCTGAATGATTAGCCAAGTAGCTCATTTGCTTTTGCAGTTGCTTCTCTTGCAAATGAACAATATCACTTTCTAGGGCTACTTCAATAGGATGATAATGTCCCAAACCAATTTTACTCGCTGCATCCAAACGTTTATAAGGCATAAAGTTCCTTTAATTGATTTTACATACCGCAAAGCCTTTAACTACCGGCTTTTCAGCACAATAGCAAACTAATTGACACCGTGCATAAACGCCTTCATCACGCTGAAAAATAGCGTCAATTTCTCCACAAACACGCACCGTATCACCCGGGTAAACAGGCCCAAGAAAAGCAATATTTAATTCCCCACCATAGGCCCAGCCTTGCCAGTTCCATGTTGATAAGACGCGTGATACGAATGCTAGTGTTAATAAACCATGTGCAATGGTGCGGCCAAAAATAGTTGTTTTGGCAAACTCAGGATCAATATGTAAGGGGTTAATATCCCCTGATGCATCGGCATAGGCGTCGATCATGTGTTGATCAACTACTTGTTCAACCTCTGGTAAAGTTTGACCAACTGAGATACTTGCATAGCTCTGTAATTCACTCATGATTCCTTTCCCCAAATTCTTGTAATCATTCCACTGGTAATTAGCTCGCCCTTTTCATTCTTTGTGTCGGTGCTCATCTCCACGTAGTTGCGCCCTTTTTTTTGATAAAGCTTGATAACCGTTGCCGACGTATAAAGCGTTTCCCCAATCATTGCAGGCCGATAAAATTTGAACTGTTGTTTAGCATGTATACCACCTGGTGGACCAACACGTGTTCGTAACGCTTCAATAACATAAACCGCTGCTAACATCGGTGGTGCAATGCGCGTATTATCTGAGCCCGTTTGTTGAAGTTCTAAAGTACTATCATTGGTAGCAAGGATGTATTTATCGACAGCCTCTTGAGTCACCTTATATACCGGTACTGGGTTAAGGAAATCATCGCCTTCCGTTAGGCTATCGTAGGTTACGTAATCACTCATTTTAAGTCTCTATAGTAGGTATTTGGATTATTTGATACTGATCAACCGAAGCCTCTTTTAGGGTTAGCTCTTGTTTAGCGATTAAAAAATTAAGATGTGCTTTAGCTTCACCAACCGCGAGAAATTTATTTAAAATACTTAAGCGTGTACCAAACATATCCTCCATCACTGCACGGCCACTTCTTGGTTGTTTACAAAATTGGCGTATTTGCTCTAATGCCTTTTCATGCCCCAGTTTTAACTCATTTACACGTGCCTGTAGGCCATCAAATATGGCGCCATGAGAGGGTAAAACTCGTGTTGAGACATCGAGTGCGGCTAAGTTTTCTAAACTGTCTAAATAAGACGCTAAAACATTTGCATCTGGCTCGCTATAGGCCACACTAATATTAGGTGAAATAGTGGGTAACACTTGATCACCTGCTATAAGAATACCTCGATTAACTGAGTGTAGACAAAGGTGTTCAGGGCTATGACCTGCAAAGCTTAGTACGTACCATTTTTCATCATTGATGTTTACATGTTGCTCAGCTTCTAAGCGCCTATAAGTCGCTGGAAGCTGGGCATCTTCTGAACTTGGCCGCCTTTTAACTAAACTGGATATATCGTCCTCTAACAACCCAAAGTGCTGATAAAATTCGACTCTAGCCTGTGTTTGTGCAGGCGTAAGCTGTTGATACGCTAGTTGGGCCGTTAAAAATTCAGCTCGGCTCATATATAAAGGCGCCTGAGTTTTCTTTGTCAGCCAATGAGCCATCCCTAAATGATCTGGGTGAAAATGAGTAACAATGATTTTATAGATGGTCTCTTGCTGACAAAAATTGCTTAAAACATCCTCCCATATTTGAATGCTTTCTTCACAATAAAACCCGGTATCTACAATTGTCCAGCCATCTAAGTCACGAAGTAGCCATAAGTTAATATGATCTAACACAAAAGGGATGGGCATTTTTAACAAAAAGATCCCTTTAGAAACTTCTAAAGGGATTCCAAAACTTGGTTTTGTCTTTATGGGGGCATGCAGAACCTTCGTTCGTTGTAACACGCTAACCAACCCGCCTAAACCTTAGAGAACCGCTGTAAGTGATAATCACGATCACCAAATAAGGTATTGAGCATGGTTAAGCGTTTAACATAGTGAGCAACATCAAGTTCATCGGTAACACCAATACCCCCATGGAGTTGAGCAGCTTGCTCTGCAACAATTGAACGGGCATCACCCATGTAAATTTTAGCTGCAGATACACTTTTAGTTCGTGCATCGAACTGGCCTTCATCGACACGAATAGCTGCTAAATAAGCTAGAGAGCGCATTTGTTCTTCAGCCATAAACATGTCGACAACACGGTGTTGCAACACCTGAAAATGCCCAATGACTTGATTAAATTGCTTTCTAGTTTTAAGGTACTCAACGGTTTTTTCCCGTAACTGACCAACAACTCCCACCCCTTCAGCACAAATAGCCGCAGCAGCAGAGTCCAGCACAGATTCAATCGTGACATAGGCGTTGTCAAGTTCACCTAATAAGGCGGAAGAATCAACCATTACATCATTTAAACTAACTTCTGATGCGCGTAAACCATCCACAGTTTCATAGTGTCTAAAGCTCAGTCCTTTTGTGCTCTTATTTATTAGAAAAAGAGAAATACCGTCTTTACTGATGGTGTCACCTGATGTTCTTGCACTCACAATAATGTGGTCAGCTGTTTCGGCATTAAAGGCAACGGACTTTTGACCAGTAATAAGGTAGCCAGCTGATTGTTTCTCAGCCTTACACGCAATATCAGCAAGGTTGTATCGACCTTGTCGTTCTACATAGGCAAATGCTAACTTTAACTCGCCTGAAATTAAGGCCGGTAAAATGTGTTCTTTTTGTTGCTCATTGCCCGCTTGCTGTACCAGTTGGCCACCCAATATAATGGAGGCTAAATAAGGCTCTAGAACCAGCCCTTTACCAATGGCTTCCATAACAACGATTAAACCAGTTTGGCCTAAGCCAAAGCCACCATATTGTTCATCAAATGCAACCCCAAGCAAGCCCATTTCGGCAAAGCTTTGCCAGTGTTCTTCGCTATAACCAATCCCTTGACGACTTAATTTTTGGCGTGATTCAAAATCATATTCATGTTGCAAAAACTTATTTAAGCCATCTTGCAACATGGTCATTTCTTCTGTGAACTCTAAATTCATTTCTATACTCCTTTTATTAAAGTCCGAGTACGGCTTTGGCCATAATGTTTTTCTGGATTTCGTTTGAACCACCATAAATAGATGATTTGCGCCAATCAAAATAATGTGGCGCTAAAACCGATGCTTCTTCTGGCCCAATCGGTTCATCTTGCCAGCCTTCTAGCATAGTTTCTTTAATATAAGGAAAGCCAAAGTAGCCAACGGCTTCCATTAGGAGTGCTGTGATCGCTTGCTGAACCTCGGTACCTTTTATTTTTAATAGTGATGATTCGACACCTGGCGAGTCACCAGCAGATAATTTAGATAAAACACGTAAATTGGTCATTTCCAATGCCATCAATTCGACTTCGACTTGGGCTATTTTGGCACTAAACTGACTATCTTCAATTAAAGGCTTGCCGTTATACATTTCTTGTTGAGCCAGTTTTTTAAGCCGAGCAATTTGTTTTTTAGATCGGGGGACCTGCGCGATATAAGTGCGCTCATGTTGTAATAAGTACTTAGCAATCGTCCAGCCATCACCTTCAATACCCACTAAATTTTCAACCGGAACTTTTACATCTTCTAAGAAAATTTGATTAACAACATGCATGCCATCAACGGTAATGATTGGATCAACTGTCACGCCAGCCGCTTTCATATCTATTAGTAAGAAACTGATGCCTTTTTGCTTTTTATCTTCTTGGCTGGTTCTAACCAAGGTAAACATCATATCGGCATAATGCCCATGGGTTGTCCATGTCTTAGAGCCATTGACAATATAGTGATCACCCTCTTTAACCGCTTTTGTCTGCAGGGAGGCTAAATCTGAGCCTGCATTAGGTTCTGAATAACCTTGGCACCACCAAAGGTCACTGTTATAGATATCACCTAAGTATTTTTTACGTTGCTCATCTGTTCCAAACTGAATTAGTACCGGGGCTAACATCACTAAGCCGAAGGCAACTGTTCTTAAGCAATTAGCTGCACCACATTCTTCTTCAAAAATGTACTTTTCAACCGGCGTCCACCCAGGACCACCAAACTCTTTAGGCCAGCCTGGTGCAACCCAGCCTTTATCAGCTAAGATCTTTTGCCAGCGCACATAATCACTCTTTTTTAAGGCAATGCCCTTCGCTACTTTTTGTTGTATATCGACGGGGTAGTTTGCGTGTAAAAATTCACGAACTTCCTGCTGAAAGACTTGTTCTTGCTCAGTATATTTTAAATCCACTTTTTTTCCTTTTCTTCAAAACTTAATTATTTAAACACACAGAATCAATATTAAATTATTCGGTGTATTGCCTAAAATCTGGGTGACGCTTTTCATTAAAAGCCCTTACTCCCTCTTGAGATTCATCACTGTCGTAATATAGCTTTAGGGCTTGCATACCCATGGCTGAGATACCTTTGATATTGTCTGTATCGGCATTAAATGAGCGCTTCGCAATTGCGAGAGCTGTCGGGCTTTTTTGCATAATTTCACCACACCATTGCTGCACTTCATCCGCTAATTGCTCGTGTGCAACGACTTTGTTAACTAAACCCATTTCTAATGCTTCTTGCGCAGTATACTTACGGCACATATACCACATTTCGCGTGCTTTCTTTTCACCAATCACACGTGCTAAGTAGGCCGTCCCAAACCCTGGGTCTACTGATCCCACTTTCGGACCCACTTGACCAAAAATAGCTTTTTCTGAGGCTATTGTCATATCGCAGAGTGTCGCCAGTACATTGCCACCACCAATAGCATAACCTTGAACCATGGCTATCACAGGTTTTGGAGCATCTCTTAAAATGGCTTGCAGCTCTTCAACGGGTAACCCAATAATGCCTCGCCCATCGTACTGCCCTTCATGCGCACTTTGGTCACCCCCTGTACAGAATGCCTTATCACCCGCACCAGCTAATACAATCACGCCAATGCTCCTATCCCAAGCTGCTTGGCTCAATGCGTGAATCAGTTCTTCGCAGGTTTTCCCTCTAAATGCATTCAATACCTTAGGTCTATTGATGGTCACATAGGCAGCGCCATTAATAACGTTATAGATAATATCTTCGTAGTTCATTTGATCCTTCATCACTTGCTTGCTTAACGTTGTTTAAAAACAGGATCACGACGTTCAGAAAATGCTGTTAAGCCTTCCCTAACATCATCACTTTGTAGACCTTTAGTTGCTTCTGCCTCCTCCAGCTTCAAAGCATCAGCTAAACTTAAGTCAACACCTGTATAAGTTAGGCTTTTCATCATGGACAAGCCATCCGCACTTTTATTGGTTAGTAACTGACAATACTTAAGGGCTTCTTCCCTTAATGTATCGCTTGGGATGAGGTAATTGACCATACCCCATTTTTCAGCATCTATTGCTTTTAAACGCCGACCAGACATCATCAAATCTAAGGCTCGCCTAACACCAATAATTCTTGGTAAGCGCTGACTCCCACCCCAACCTGGTATTAACCCATAATTAGCGTGTTGGTCACCAAATACTGCATCCTCAGCAGCAAATACAATGTCACTTGCCAATGATATCTCTAAGCCACCAGCTAAGCAAAAGCCTTGAATTGCGGCAACAACAGGCAAGCTGCTTTGCTCAAAATCGGTACATGTTTTATTCCCCATTTCGATAAAAGTTTGCAAGCCTTGATCAGTTTTTTCGTCTATAAAAGCATTCACTTCATTTAAATCTGCCCCTGTACAAAAGTGTTTGCCTTCAGAGCACAATAAAATAGCCCTAATCTCTGGGTTATTAGTATGGAGCTTTAATGCATCTTGTAAGGCTTCATGCACTGATAATGACAAGCAATTAAACTTGTCAGCACGGTTAATAATAATTAGGCCGACTTGACCTTCTACTTTAGTTAGGACAATTGAACTGTTCATAAACATAGTCTCTTAGCGTTAAATGTTAATAAGGAATACCATCTCGACCAATTTTTTCGCGGGCAATAATCATTTTTTGAATTTGCGCCGTTCCATCCCCAATTTGAAGGCCCAGTACATCACGTAAACGCTGCTGAATTGGGTAATCTTTGCTGTAGCCTCCGTGCCCATGTGCTAAAAGGCAATTATGAATAATCTCAAACGAGACTTTAGGGGCCCACCATTTACACATAGCTGCTTCTGCGGTATGAGGTTCACCCTGATCTCTAAGCCAAAGTGTTTTGTAGCACAGTAATTTAGCGGCTTCTATAAAGGTTTCTGCTTCGGCTAGTGGAAAAGTCACCCCTTCAAATTTTGATATCTTTTTACCAAATGCTTCGCGTGTTGTCACTTGCTGCCATGTTTCTTCAACTGACACTTCAGCCGCCGCTAAACATTGAAGACCGATTAATGCGCGACTGTAATCAAAGCCTTGCATCACTTGAATAAACCCCATGCCCTCATCACCCAGCATATTTATAGCAGGCACTTCAACACTGTCAAAAAATAAGGAACCACGCCCCACGATGGATTCACCGATATCATCAAAATGCGTTCGCTCAATATCTGGGTTATCCAAGGGCACTAAGAATGCACTAACACCGCGTGCTCTATCGCCTATACTGCCGGTTCGTGCAAAGACAACGGCCACATCAGCCTGAGCTGCAGCCGAAATTGATGTTTTCTCACCATTTAAAATAAACACATCACCCTTTCGCTCGGCTTTCAGTTTAATATTAGCCGCATCAGACCCTGCACTTGGCTCAGTTAGAGCAATGGCCACCATGGCATCACCCGCAATGATCCGGCTTAGCCAGTATTGGGCTAACTCAGGGTGCGCAAATTTTTCAATGATACTGCCATTAAGACCTGCAAGAACTTGCACATAAGATACATTAAAATCACCACGTGAAATTTCTTCTGTGATCAGCCCTGCGGTCACATAATCTAGGCCTAAGCCTCCGTATTTAGTCGATAATTCTGCCCCTATAAAGCCTAAATCACCCATTTGTTTTAACATAGCTCTATCGACAGTATGTTTATCATCATTTGACTGGTAATTAGGCAGCAGTTTTTCTTCTGCAAAGCGTCGAGCACTTTCTTTAATGGCAAGCTGTTCTACAGACCAAGAAAAATTCATTATTATCCTGTTGAATTGAATGTAAGCAACTAAAAAATTACTTAGGGTAGGTTAAAGCGTGTAAAATACTAACATTCGTTAGATTTAACAAGGGGTTTTTCTACATTTCGACCCTTTTCAGTTAAACACTCAATAAACCGAAGGATAAATAACTAATGACCGACCCACAGCAAGACAATATTTCAAGTACTCTCGCTAAGTATGCTTATGAGTTTAATTTAGATAACGTACCTGATGATGTTCAGAAATATGCCCTAAACCTTATTTTGGATGGAACAGGTATTGCCTACGCATCGAGCCAATACTCCTTCAGTAAAATTGGTTTAGATGCGCTTAGGCTTTTCGATGAGCCAGGAAACCATTTGGTTTTAGGGACAGGGGAAAGGCTTCCCTACCGAGACGCCGCTTTGGCAAATGGATTATTAATTCATGGGCTTGATTTTGATGATACACATGTTGCCGGCGTTGTACATATGACATCAGCCATTTGGCCATGCGTACTGGCCGTTGCAGAAAAGAATAACTCCAGCGGTAAAGAGATGTTAGCAGCCTATATTGCTGGCATGGAGGTAGGCGCACGCATTGGTATGGTTGCCAAAGGTGCGTTCCACCAAGTGGGCCATCACCCTACTGGCATTGCCGGTGCTTTTGCCTGTAGTTTAGTCGCAGGCATGCTTATGAAGTTATCTGAGAAGCAGATGGTTATGGCCCAAGGTATTGCGTTAAGCATGGCCTCTGGAAATTTCGAGTTTTTACAAGATGGGGCATGGACAAAACGCTATCATCCAGGTTGGGCAGCCGTTTCAGGTATTATGGCAGCTACCTTTGCTAAAGCAGGTTATATTGGTCCATCTCGCCCCTATGAAGGTCGTTTTGGGCTTTATAAAAGTCACTTGTTAGCATTAGAAGAAAATTGTGATTACACGTTAGCAACACATGGATTAAATAGTACATGGGAGGTATTAAATGTTGGTATTAAGCCCTACCCTTCTTGTCATTTTACTCATGCCGTTATTGATGCAACGCTTTACTTAACCGATAAACATTCTCTAACAATTGATCAAATTGATAGCATCACGGCTTTGATTCCAGAAGAGGTGGTTAAAACGGTGTGTGAACCACTAAAAATTAAACAGTCACCAAGCACGGCTTATGATGCACAATTTAGTATTCCGTACCTTGTTGCTGTTGCTTTAGGTCGACATTCCTTTAGTTTAGCTGACCTTGAGCCAAAACCTCTTAAAGACCCTGCTATTTTAGATTTGGCAAAAAAAGTGGATTACGCTATTGATCCTGACTCTGGCTTTCCTACTTATTATTCTGGCGAGATTAGGATTCTATTAAAAGATGGTCAAACGTTAACTAGACGAGAGTTTAAGAACCGCGGGTGTTTTGATAACCCTTTATCTGATAGTGATATTTCTGATAAATTTTTGGCAAATTGTTCGATGGTAGCCTCGGATAAAAAGGTTCATCAAATCAAACAGGCCATTACTCACTTAAGGGATTATGCAAGTGCTTCGGAGTTGACCAAGCAATTGTAGTACCTAACAGAAAGTACCTCTTTTAAAGAGGTACTTTCTTTGATTAAAGGTGTTAATCCTTTTTATCTGAAATCCCATCCCAAAAGAAACCGACTTGAGTTTCTGCAATTTGGTCGATGGTAAGCTCACCTTTTTTATACCAAGCCAATGTTCTATTCAGGACACCCAATAATGAAAGCCTGAATATTTTCAAATCTACACTTGCTTTTATGTCGCCTTTTTCTTGCGCTTTTAACAACCAGCGGCGCCACATTTCTTCGTATTTATCTCGCAGAATCCGCCCTTCTTCCTGTACTGCTTTAGGCATTTGACCATAGTTTCGAATACTGGTTGAGGTGTAATCACCTTTTTCCAGTAAAGCGGTTAAATGCCCTTTTGCTGCAGCAAGCAAGACTTCTCTTGAACTACTATTCTTGGGCAGCTCATCAACCTTTCGAATAACAGTGTCAATGATGTTTTTAAGCCCAATGGTTAAAATCTCTAAGACTAACTGTTCTTTTGAATCAAAGTGGTAGTACAAACTACCCGCCTTCATATCCAGTTTTTGGGCAATATCTCTTAATGATGTTCCATTGTAGCCATACTCGCTGAAAAGCGCGGCCGCAACGTTAAGTATATTTTCTTTGGTTTTTTTTACTTTGGGTTGCTCAGTCATAACCTAGTGTTGTCCTATGTGGCTAATATTACTTGTTAAGAACTTACATATTTCCATAGTTAGGCCCGCCTCCACCCTCTGGGGTAACCCATGTTATGTTTTGTGCAGGGTCTTTGATATCACACGTTTTGCAATGAATACAATTTTGGCCATTAATTTGAAACTTACGTTGCCCTGACTCACTATCAACTACTTCATAAACACCGGCAGGGCAATAACGCTGAGCTGGCTCATCGTAAAGAGGCAGATTTTTAGCAATGGGCAGTGCATCATCTGCTAATTTTAAGTGACAAGGCTGATCTTCTTCATGATTAGTGCTTGATAGAAAAACCGACGACAATTTATCGAACGTAATCTTGCCATCTGGTTTTGGGTAGTTAGGCTTAGTGCACTCTGACGCTGCCTTGAGTGTGGTATGGTCTGGCGTTGTATTATGCCATGTAAAAGGTAGTTTCCCTGCACATATATTTTGATCTAGCCAACTAAAAGCTCCACCTATTACGGTGCCAAATTTTTCTAGAGCGGGGCCAAAGTTCCTGGTTTTATATAGCTCGTCATACACCCAAGATTGGCGGTATTTCTCATCCATTAAGCTTAGTTCTTTTTCAGCAATGTCACCGTTGGCTAACGACTCCATTATCGTTTCGGCCGCAAGCATGCCAGTTTTCATAGCGGTATGGTTGCCTTTAATTTTCGCGCCATTTAAAAAACCTGCCTCACAACCTACCAGTAAGCCACCAGGAAAACTCAATTTAGGGACAGATTGGAAACCACCCTTATTAACGGCTCTTGCACCATAAGCAACGCGCTCAGCACCCTCAAGAAAATGACTTATTCTAGGGTTTAGCTTCCAGCGTTGCATTTCATCAAATGGGCTTAAATGTGGGTTATCGTAATTAAGGGCAACAATAAACCCTAAGGCCACTTGATTGTTATCCATGTGATAGAGAAAACCGCCCCCTTCCGTATGGTTATTTAAGGGCCAGCCTGCCGTATGCACCACCAAACCTTCTTGGTGCTTTTTAGAGTCAATGGTCCAAACTTCTTTAATCCCAAGGCCGTAGTGTTGTGGGTCAGCATCACTTTGAAGGTTGAAATTATTCATCAACTCTTTACCTAAATGGCCGCGGCACCCTTCAGCAAAAATAGTCTGTTTGGCAAGAAGCTCCATGCCTGGCATATACCCTTCTTTTTCACTGCCATTTTCAGCCACACCCATATCACCGGTAAGAATACCTCTAACGCTCCCATTCTCGTTATAGAGAGTTTCTGACGCAGCAAAGCCAGGAAATATCTCAACCCCAAGCGCTTCCGCCTGCTCAGCTAACCAACGGCAAACATTACCCATACTAACAATGTAGTTGCCTTTGTTATGCATAGGTTTTGGGACTAAAAAGTTAGGTGTTTTTATACCTTTTGATTCACCAGTAAGATAGAAAATTTCATCACTGACGACCTCTGTATTTAAAGGAGCCCCTTGTTCCTTCCAATCTGGAAAAAGTTCATTCATAGCGGTAGGCTCTAATACTGCACCAGATAAAATATGCGCGCCTATCTCGGAACCTTTTTCAATAACACAAACTGTGAGCTCTTGTTGTTTTTCTTGGGCCAACTGCATTAATTTACATGCTGCGGAAAGTCCCGCTGGCCCAGCGCCTACAATAACTACATCAAAGTCCATCGACTCACGTTCCATAACCTTTCCTTCTTAGTATTTAAAAAAAGGTGCCAGAAAACCTTCTGACACCTTGTTCTATATATTTTAAGCCAATACGTCTTGCTTCATACTTAATTTTTCTAAGTGTTAACCTAATGCTTTCTCTAGCTCTTCGATCACTTCAAATAAATCGCCCACTAAGCCAAAGTCTGCTACTTCAAAAATTGGCGCATCGGCATCTTTATTCACAGCAACAATAGTGCCTGCATCTTTAATACCAGCTAAGTGCTGAATGGCTCCTGAAATACCAAATGCCATGTATAAATCGGGTGCAATGATTTTCCCTGTTTGACCGACCTGGTGATCGTTAGGAATAAAACCTGCATCGACTGCTGCGCGTGATGCACCGACGGCCGCACCTATTTTATCAGCCAGCCCATAAATAACGCTAAAGTTTTCCTCACTACCAACACCGCGTCCACCAGACACTACTGTTGCAGCAGCTTGCAAATCAGGACGGCCTTCCCCGCCACCCGAGCTTAACTCAACAAAACGTGTATGTGATGGTAGCTCAACCGATAGCTCACGTTTTTCAATAGTCGCTGACCCTCCATTTTCTGCAACTGGGTATGAAGCTGTACGTACAGTGCCGATAACTATACCTTCTGGTGCTTCTACCGTAATAATGGCATTACCAGCATAAACTGGACGATCAAAAACTCTAGCGCTTTCAACCCGCATGATGTCGCTAATTTGTGGAGCACCTAAGTGCGCAGCAATACGCGGGAGCAAGTCTTTTCCAAAGGTTGTACTAGGTGCAAGTAAATGGCTGTAATCAGCTGATAGTGCCTCAATTTGAGGCGCTAGAAGCGCACTAACCGCCTGTTTGTTAGCAGGGTTTTCTACCAAAATGACCGTGTTAACACCACTAATTGCAGCTGCTTGCTCGCTCACAGAAGCACCACCAGAAGCCAGTACGACAATGTCTATCGCATCTAAACCAAGTTCCTTTGCGCAACTAACTGCTCTTGCTGTAGAACCGTTTAATGTTGTGCCATCATGCTCGGCAATCACCAATACTTTACTCATTTGACTAACCCCTTTTCTTTTAATGCAGCCACTAATTCGTCAACAGATTCAACCTTGATACCCGCTTGACGTTTTGCAGGTGGTGATGTTTTCAATACTTTTATTGTAGGGGCCGCCTCTATGGCAAGCTCATCTAGGGTATAGGTATCTATAGTCTTTCTTTTTGCCTTCATAATATCTGGCAACTTCACGTATCGAGGCTCATTTAAACGTAAATCAGCACTAATAATGGCCGGTAAATCAACCGACAGCGTTTCAAGCCCAGCATCAACTTCTCGGATAACCGTTGCCTTATCACCGTCTAATGTAATGCTTGACGCAAACGTAGCTTGTGGCCAATGAGATATTGCCGCAAGCATTTGTGCTGTCTGGCTATTATCATCATCAATGGCTTGCTTACCTAATAACACTATTTTTGGGGATTCCTTATCACACAAGGCTTTAAAAACACGTGCCCCAGTTAGTGGCTGAATATCTTCATCTGTTTCAACGTGGATGGCTCGATCCGCACCCATAGCTAACGCTGTTCGCAGCTGTTCTTGAGCAACTTTAGGCCCCATTGTGACAGCAATCACTTCTGTCGCATGCCCAGCTTCCTTGATGCGAAGCGCCTCTTCAACTGCAATTTCATCAAATGGGTTCATACTCATTTTAACCCCATTAGTAGCAATACCTGAGCCATCAGGCTTAACTTGGATACGAACGTTATAATCAACGACTCGCTTAACGCCTACTAAAATCTTCATTCTTAAATCCTATTTTTAATACATAAAAAACCACCTCTATTCTAACATCCATTAGGCAAAATTTAAACTGATTAAATTTAAAATAAACTTGCTAGATATAATCCCTTTGGCAAACAATAATTTAAATATCGATTAGCAATACTTTCTGATACAGTATTTTATTAACTCAACGCTAGAACAACAATATGAACATTAAAGATGCCATTACTGACCGAATTTCCGTCAGGTCCTACTTGGATAAGCCAGTCCCAAAAGAAACCTTAACGAACATCCTTGATACAGCACGTTGGGCCCCATCGGGCACTAACACACAACCTTGGAAGGTTATTGTTGCCCAGGGTAAAAGTAAACAGGCCATCTCTAGCGCATTTTTAAATGCCCACAAAAAAGGCATTAAAACCAATCCAGACTACGATTACTACCCTACTGAGTGGGCAGAACCATTTAAAAGCCGTCGTTTTGAGTGTGGTATGGACCTTTATAAAGCTTTGTCTATCAGTCGTGAAGATAAGGAAAAAAGAGAAGCTGCCGCCCTTTCTAATTATGATTTCTTTGGAGCACCTGTGAGTATTTTTTTCTTTGTCGATAAAGTCATGGGTAAAGGGTCTTGGGTCGATATGGGTATGTTTATTCAAAGCGTTATGCTGGCGGCACGCCAATATGGTTTGGGTAGCTGCCCACAAGCATCAACCAGTGATTACCCAGATGTCGTCAGGGATATTTTAGATGTTTCCGATCAATACGCGCTTATTTGTGGTTTATCACTCGGCTATCCCAATGACGAAAACCCCGTCAACCAGTATCGAACTCGTCGTGAACCTGTTGAAAGCTTTACAAGCTGGGCAGACTAAAAAACCTGTACCATACCCCTTACAGTTCATAGTTCATAGTTCATAGTTCATAGTTCATAGTGCACTGAGACCTTTGCATCAGCTAAGGTCTCGTGTTATTAGATTGCTTTCACTTCAACTAACGGAATATCTCGCTCGTTAGCCCACTCTACCCAGTCTGCCGCACTTTGTTCTTTTAGTTTTTGAGAGATGGCATCATGCGATAGGTCGGGCAACCCTAAACCTTTTTGTAGCCTCAATTTAAAATGGGGCTCTATCGCGGCAATAGCAACCCAACCTGATTTAGTGTCATAAAGTGCATACTCTGGCACCCGTCCACCTAACATCGCGCCATCACCGGTTAAACCGTATTCTAATGGCATTGCCATATACTCAGCCGCATCTGATAGTGCAACCACCTTACGTTGCCCGCTTTCTCCAAGCTGACTGGCCATTAACATAGCTAAGCCCTCAAAGGCAGCGCGTTCAGCTCCTGCCATATCAGCCATTAACGTTTTTGGCATGTGTGGTGGGCTAAGTAAGCCAAGAGTCGCTTGATAGGTTAAATCGTGACCCGCATGATTTTGGTTTGGTTCGGGGTAACCGACAATAGCCAGGTGATTAAGAGATGCAGACTTTCTTTGTAAATTCTCCCAGTCTAAACCAAGTCGCTTCAAAGCTAAGGGCCGCTGCGCCGTTATTAGCAGGTCATTCCCTGCTAGCAGGCTATCAAATGCATCTAGCCCAGCTTGGCTTTTAAGGTCCAGCTTTCTAATGTTTTGTTGATCATTTAAATCCTGATACCATTCTGGGTTGTAATACTCCAATGGGTCCCCTTGTGGTGGTTCAACTTTAATAACCTCTGCACCCAACTTTAATAAACGCTTAGCAGCTAACGGGCCTGGTACATTAAGGGCAAGCGTTACAATTTTTAAACCTTTCAATGGAAGAAAAATAAATACTCCTTTACTTCAGTTAGTTAGAAACACTTTATAACCTATATTATTAGATGACTTTTACTCAGTACAAGGCGAACAAACGCCATAAAGATGAAGGCTGTGCTCCTTAATTTCATAACCCATTCGAGATGCAATTTCCGATTGCCTTTGTTCAATCACCACATCAACAAACTCTTCCACCTTGCCACACTTAATGCACATAATGTGGTCATGATGCTCACCCTGATTTAATTCAAAAACAGAGTTCCCCCCCTCAAAATGGTGTCTATTAACTAAACCTGCCCCTTCAAACTGCGTTAAAACACGGTAAATCGTAGCTAAACCTATCTCCTCCCCCTCATTCATTAATGCTTTATAAACATTTTCAGCCGATAGATGCTTATTGGGGGATTTTTCAAGCATATCTAATATTTTTAATCGTGGTAGCGTCACTTTTAAACCAGCATCGCGTATGTTTTTTCGCTCCATTTGTACCTCAAAATAGGGTGGAATAATTGAATAGATAGGGTATCATCTCTATCACATAATCATACACAGATCTCTTTATATGCGAAAGCTTGCCACCCTATTAATAAGCATAGTATTAGTCCCCTTTATATCTGCCTGTTCAACAGCAGAAAAGCTTGATAGCGCCTTAGTTAAAGCCACTAAAAGCTTACCCGCCGTCTATAGAATAAATATTCAGCAAGGGAATGTTATTACCCAAGAAATGGTCGACCAGCTACACCCAGGAATGGATACCAGACAGGTTAAATTCTTATTAGGAAGCCCGTTACTTATTGATCCATTTCATTCTAACCGCTGGGATTATTTATACACCCTAAGCATTGCTGGAAAACCTCCCACCAAAGAACGGCTAACCCTTTACTTTATGAAAGATAAGTTAGTTAACCTGTCTGGCAGCTTCAAGCCCAGCAATAATTTCGAACCGATGCTATTAAACACACAGGTTATAGACGTTCCCAAACGTGAGAAAAAAGAACCAGGCATGGTTGAAAAAGCCCTACACGCTATTGGAATTGAATATGACGAAGCCTTCTGACATGGCATTAACACATCGCGAGTACCTCAATAAAGTAAGTAAAACACCTCATGCAAAGAAGCTTAAATTAGCGCTCATTTCATCAGAAGATAACTCTGTCACCTTAAAACTCCCTTTTTCTGACGAAATTATTGGCGACCCTATCAACCGTATTGTTCATGGTGGGGCAATTAGTAGCTTGGTTGATACAGCTTGTGGGGCCGCTGTTTTTTTAACTCAAAATAACTTAAGGGCCTTCGCTACTTTAGACTTAAGAATAGACCATATACGTGCCGCCAATTCTGGTGAAGATATTTATGCAACGGCTGAGTGTTACAGACTTACACACACCATTGCCTTTGTTCGTGCCACTGTTTTTACTGATAATATTAGCAACCCAATTGCAGCTTCCATTGCAACGTTCATGCGCTCAAATAAACAGTTTCCGGTAAATTAAGATGACACTTACTGAACAAATTAAAGACCTAAAATCTCGCTGTGATTACTCGAGTATTGTTGACCTCATCCCATATGCAAAGTTTATCGGCATAGAAACGAGCATGGTTGGCGAACAACTTATTTCCGGCTTACGATTTCTAGACAGCAATATTGGCAACCCTGCCATTCCAGCCCTACATGGTGGTGTACTGGCTGGTTTTATGGAAACAGCAGCTCTGCTTCATTTAATTTGGGAAAATGAGCCTGCTAAAATACCTAAAGTAATAGACTTCTCTATTGATTACTTACGCCCTGCCGTCGCCGCAAGCACCTATTCTAATTGCAAAATTGTGCGTTTAGGTAACCGCGTTGCTTTGTGTGATATTTTTATCTGGCAAGATGATATTCAACAGCCTATTGCTAAAGCACGTGTGCATTTCCTAATGTCTGAAAACCTACCTCTAGACAGTTAAATAAAAAAGGCTATACAGCATGGCTGCATAGCCTTTCCAATAATTACTGTACGTTAAATTAAACGTCCATTAGTTCTCTATAGCCTTTCCATAATGAGCGAATAGCACCTTCTGTTACAAAGTGGTCATCGCTACCTGTCCCTGTACCACCCATTCTAATGTAATTAGAGTATTGACCATCACGTACAATTGCTTTTTGACATAACTCTGTGGACTCACCATCTTCCATAGAAATCAACCCAGCAGGGCCTACTAGGTTAAGCTGCTTCATGCGGTAGCTTCTAAGCTCCTCACTATCATCAGCGTATCCAAAAAAGGTCCAGACTAATTCAAACTCACTTTCACTTTTAGGTAAAATTTGCCTAAAGCACAGTGTATTTTGAATTTGATGAACAACCAACGATGGAAACAGTGAAAAAATAACCGTTGAGGTATCGTCATCAAACTCTTTCATTCCTGCTAATAATGAAGGGTCTTGTAATTGATAAGTACCATCTTGATAGGTTCTTGTATTATCTTTTTTAACATCATCTAAAACAGACTCGTCTTCTTTATTGTTTTCAACCCATAATACTGAGTGAACATCATTATTTACAATACTACCGCCACCTAATGAAGCGCGGTAAATGCCGAATGTTGGGTGGAAAAGGTGCAGTAAACTCGCATGGTATGGATCTTTAGTGTTTTCTGAATAAAATTTCCAGTTACCCGCAATGAATTGTCGAGTATGCCCAATAACCTCTATTGGCCCTTTTAAGATACGCTTAAAGTGCCTGCTAACATCTTCACCCATATAGGTTTCAATATCTGGCGTATCATCACTGAACGTACCAAAAATGACTCCATGATGACTAACAACACGTACTTTTCTAAGATTGTGTTTAGTTTTATCAAAATCCTTCGGCATGCCGCCTTTACCAGCTAGGCCTCTTTGAAATGGTACACCTCTTAGGTCTCCCTTAGCATCAAAAGCCCATTGGTGGTAGACACAAGTAAATGCGCCATCATCTGATTTACCGTGGCGCTCACGACAAATTTCAGCGCCTCGGTGTGAACAGCGGTTAACCCATGCATACACCAGTCCATCTTCACCTCGCGTTACAACAACCGGTGTATCACCAATATAGGTCGATTTAAAGCTTCCATTTTCTGGAAGCTCATCTTCTGTGCCTAAATAGTTCCAAGTTGGCCCATTATGGATTTTTTGCTGTTCAAGGTCGTAAACTTCTCGGTTATTGAATACTGAGTATGGTACCGCTGTGATATCAGTATCTACTGGCCATTTTAAGTGGTCGGGTGTTTTAATTGTCATGTTTTTTTCCTTTATATAATCGATTAAATTGGGATAACCATTAACGTAGTAATTCGATGCGTATCGTAAATAGCTGAACGCTCTTTGAATTTTAGTTCGCCATTGACTCGAACAATCACATCTATATAACGCCCGACATTAAAAACGGTACTTTCACCGTCATTACATGTTTTAAAAACAGCATAATTTGATTGCACATGAATTTCATCATTAATCACAGACGTAATAACCGTGTTACTAATAATGTGTCTATACCATTGAACTTGATAAATATTGGCATGGCGCAAGGCTGTAATTCTGTCGCTTAACATCCCTTGACTATCGCACCACATAACAGCTGTAGGCAGCCCCATTTCGTGGTTTTCTCTGGGAACAACTTGGTATAAACATTTATCTGTAAAGAAGCTTGGCCAGTCTTCTAATTTATCATCGTCAATACACTGAACATATGCATTAAGAAGGTCATTGACTTCATTTTTAAGAGTTAAGTTATTTTTATCATCACTCATTACATCTCCTGATTTATAAGGTTATTCTTATATTGTCAGTTAGTATCACATGCTGCTAATGTATTAAAAATGATCTGAATCAGAAAACCCCCCTGCTCTATTAAACGCAAAAAAAAAGCATGTTACTGATATATCAGCAACATGCTTTTAAACAGGGTTAGTGCCTTTAGAGCACCCTTACATGAAAGGCGTTTTAAACGTTAATTAAACTCCTTTATACGCTTGCGGATGCACCCTATCAGTAGGACTCATCAAACGATTTAATGCATTAATATAGGCTTTAGCAGAGGCTTTCACAATATCCGTATCAGCACCTAAGCCATTCACAATTCGCCCACCCTTTTCCAACCTAACAGTCACCTCTCCTAGCGAATCAGTCCCTTCGGTTACATTGCTAACTGAGTACAACTGTAAGTTAGCATCACTTTTTACCATGGCTTCAATCGCTTTAAAGGTTGCATCAACCAAGCCACCACCATCTGCCGCTTTAGTTTGCTCGTCATGGTTAATAGCCAATGTAACTTTTGCCGTTGGCGTTTCTCCAGTTTCAGAACATGCTTTTATAGAGACCAGCTTAAAGATATCCTCCAAACCATCATCAACTTTAATATCCGATAATAAAGATTGGATATCTTCATCAAAAATTTCAGACTTTTTGTCCGCTAGGTCTTTAAATTGGCGAAAGGCCTTGTTTAACTCCTGCTCACTTTCAATGCTAATATTTAATGCTTCTAAGCGATTTTTAAAAGCACTTCGACCAGACAGCTTACCTAACACAAGCCTATTCGAACTTAAGCCCACATCCTCTGCACGCATAATTTCGTAGGTTTCACGCGCTTTCAATACGCCATCTTGATGAATACCGGATTCATGAGCAAACGCATTAACCCCAACAATTGCTTTATTAGGCTGAACAGCAAAACCTGTGATTCTTGATACAAGCCGAGAGCAATTCATTATTTGTGTTGCATCTAAATCTACGTCGCAGGGAAGCAAGTCTTGGCGTGTTCGAACAGCCATTACAACTTCCTCAAGTGCTGCATTACCAGCCCGTTCACCTAAGCCATTTACAGAGCACTCAACCTGCCTAGCACCGTTAACAACACCGGCTAATGAATTGGCCACTGCTAGGCCTAAATCATCATGACAATGCGTTGAAAAAATAGCTTTCGACGAATTAGGTATTCGCGCTATTAATTGTTTAATCGTGTTGCCGTACTGTTCTGGTAAGTTATAACCAACCGTATCAGGAATATTAATCGTTGTTGCACCAGCATCAATGGCCGCTTCAATAATTCGACATAAAAAGTCCAGCTCAGAGCGCCCCGCATCCTCAGGTGAAAACTCCACATCATTCGTGAATGTTTTAGCTAATTTAACCGCTTTAATGGCTTGCTTGATCACATCATCAGGTTCCATTTGCAGCTTTTCGCGCATATGCAATGGTGATGTTGCAATAAATGTGTGAATTCGTGAACTGACTGCGTCTTTAAGCGCTTCTCCTGCTCTCTTAATATCTGAATCATTCGCTCTCGCAAGTGCACAAATAGTACTGGTTTTAATGGCTCTAGCGATGCCCTGAACAGCTTCAAAGTCACCTTGACTAGATGCTGGGAAGCCAGCCTCTATAATATCAACCTTCATAGCCTCAAGCGCTTTCGCTATGCGTAATTTTTCTTCACCGGTCATGGCTGCCCCAGGGCTTTGTTCACCATCACGTAGGGTTGTATCAAATATAATTAATTTTTCTTTGCTCATTTCTTTATACTCCACTTGTCATCTCTATATGACAATTTTTAAACGGTATTGGGTGACGTGCGTTTCCACCTCGCCAGGCATATACTTTAGCCGCGCTACGGCAGTCGAGGGCAACAAAGAAATAGAAAATCTCTTGCGCATGGAAACCCAACACCAGAAGTGAGCGTTAGTCTAAACAATACGTTAATGTTCTTAGTTTCCATCACTTTAATATAATCTATTTTTTAGCTATTTCAAACATTAAATTTTTTCTTTAGATGAACGCGCACCTTTTTTAGTCACCTTGCCGGCTGCGGCTCGTTTTCGCCTAACCTCTTTAGGGTCCGCAATTAGCGGGCGATATATTTCAACCCTATCACCCTCACGAAGTTCCGTATCCAATTTGCAAGGCTTACTAAAAATACCTACCGCATTATTGGATAGATCAATGGCTGGAAAACGTGTCAAAATATCAGACGCTTCAATGGCCTCTATAACTGTTAAGTTTGCTGTATAGGGAACCGTTAAAATAACTTGTTCCTCGGGCGTTGCGTAGGCCACTTCTACTTTATCCATAAATTTCATCTGCTCGAGCTATAAAAGATGCCATTAAAGCACCACAAATTTGATTAAAAATACCTGAAAAAACAAAGTTACTCACCGAATTCTTAAATTCAAATTCAATATCCATTGTCACTTTACAGGCATCATCACGAAGTTGTTTAAAGTGCCACACCCCTTCCATGGATTTGAACGGCCCTGTTAACAAAGCAATTCGAATAGTTTCACCTTCTTCCAACATATTTCGAGTGCTAAATTTTTTATGTAGCACCTTCCAAGAAATTTCTAACTCAGCGGTTAATTCCTGCCCATGATCCGACAAAACCCGGCTACTTTTACACCATTTCAAAAACTCTGGGTACGCCGCTATGTCATTCACTAAATGGAACATATTAATGGCAGAGTGTTTGACTAACGCGCTTCGTTCAATTTTATACATACCGGTCTAAATAACACCCACCACATTTAAGAAAATAATCACCACAGCTGCTGGCGAGACAAATTTTATCAAAAAAGACCAACACGTATATAAAAATGCCGATTGAATATTCAATTCTTGAGCAGTCACTTCTTTTTTCATCACCCAGCCTGCAAAAATAGCAATGCTTAAGCCCCCCAAGGGCAACATAATATTGGCGGTTAAAAAATCCAGTATTTCAAAAAATGTTTTACCAAACAGCGTAACATCAGCCGCCACATTAAATGATAGAACCGTACCAACACCCATTGCCCAAGTTACTAGACCCGCCCAAATACAGGCTCGCATTCTACTCATATTTTTATTTTCAACCAACCACGCAACCGCAGGTTCAATTAATGATATAGACGATGTCCAGGCTGCAAACACCAATAAAACAAAAAATAAACCACCAAAAAATGAGCCAAATGCCATATGACCAAACGCAATCGGCAACGTTTGAAAAATTAGTCCTGGCCCACTGCCTGGCTCCAAACCATTCGAAAATACTAAGGGGAATATAGCCAAACCAGCTAATAAGGCAACTGCTGTGTCAGCCAACGCAATAACTATAGTGGTTGATGCGATAGATACTCGGCTAGGTAAATAAGAGCCATAAACCATAATGGCCCCCATGCCTAAGCTTAGGGTAAAAAAGGCATGCCCCATGGCTGTTAATACACTTTCACTGGTAATTTTACTAAAGTCAGCACTGAATAAGAAATAAACACTTTGCTCAAATTCCCCTTGATCCATTGCATAGCCAACCAATAAAATCAGCAACACAAGCAACGCAGGCATTAAAAACCTAACCGCCCTTTCCAAGCCTTTTACACCTCGTGCTACCACCAGCATTGTCATAATCATAAATAAGCTATGCCAACCCAGTAGTTTTTCAGGGTCTGCAATTAAATGGCCAAAAATACTGCTGACACCATCCGCGGTTGCACCCTCAAAAACACCTAATGAAACACGCACAACATACGCCATTGCCCAACCAGCAATCACGCTGTAGTAAGACAATATTAACAAGCCAGCGATCACACCTAACCAGCCCAACCATGCCCAATAGGGTTTTGCAGCTGCTTCTTTAGCTAACTCACGCATGGCGTTAATAGGACTTTGTCGGCCATGACGGCCCAATAAAATCTCAGCCATCATAATCGGTACACCAATTAAGACAATGCATAGTAAATAGACTAGGACAAAAGCACCACCACCATTTTCACCCGCAATATATGGGAATTTCCATACATTGCCTAAACCAACGGCTGAGCCAGTTGCTGCAAAAATAAATGCTAACCGCGAAGACCACTGACCATGCATAGAAAATTTCACCATAAACCCAATTTGATTCTAATTTTCACAACAAATTAACCTAATAATTCAATTTAACCAAGTTATTAAGCTACTTTTATAGCGCTAATTCGATTGCTCGCTTAAAATAAGCCTTATGGCTGGAAAAAAGAAAAAACAGAAAACAAATACGATTGCTAATAACAAAAGAGCGACCCATGATTATTTTATCGAGCAGCGCTTTGAAGCAGGCTTAGTATTAGAAGGCTGGGAAGTTAAAAGTATTCGTGACGGGCGAGTTCAACTTGCAGAGAGCTATATCAGCATAAAAAATGGTGAAGCATGGCTCTGTAGCGCACATATTTCCCCCTTACTATCAGCCTCAACACATATCGTCCCCGAACAAACACGCTTACGAAAGTTACTACTTAATAGACGAGAGTTAATTAACCTAGTCGGCTTGGTTGAGCGTAAAGGTTACACCATCGTCCCCTTGTCTATGTATTGGGTGAAAGGTCGGGTTAAACTAGAAATTGGCTCAGCCAAAGGTAAGCACCTTCATGATAAGCGGGCAACAGCTAAAGCAAAAGACTGGCAGCGTGAGAAACAGCGCATCATGAAACACGCCGGCTAACTAATTACTCTGTTATTACCTTAGATCAGTAGAGAAAAAACACCTCTATTCACTTAAGTAATAATTTAACTGTTTCCATCTTAGCCCTGTTATATCAATGCCTATTGGCACTATGCCGAAGACCCTCATTTGTTTTAAGTAGGTGATTTAGGGTATAATGTCCAGCATACCAATAAGGGGGCGACCTGGCTTCGACGTGGGTAGCAAAACCTGAGGTGCA
>ERZ1027208.183-NODE-183-length-30803-cov-16.360414_pt1 | contig 30803 bp, 20 predicted proteins | sample MGYA00520867_ERZ1027208 | MGnify/ENA primary metagenome ERZ1027208 (study PRJEB33311, sample SAMEA4378413) | marine metagenome | biome: Marine biome; feature: Fjord; material: Water | collected 2014-07-20T08:00:00Z/2014-07-... | depth 75 m ...
CTAAAGATGATGAGGTTTTAGGTGAGATAAAAGAATATTTAAAGAATCAGTGGGCTTTTAATAATGCTACATTCGATGGTAAAAAATATCTTCAATTAACAAAGATCGTTAAATACGAAAAGTACACATTTAGCTATATTTTTACTTTCCCGTATGACAGCAAATACAAGAAACTTGCGGGTTTCACATTTAAAGAAAAAACAGCGTTGCTATAAATGTATAACAACACCAGTCAAAACGCTAGCAAGCTGGCAGGACTCGTAAACTCACCTTTACTGGCAGGCATTAACAACTAAACTTAAACCATGACCTACAACGACTTCAACAAATTCTGCGACACTCTACCCGCAACGACCTACGTCGTTCAGTGGGGTGGCTCGCATGTGTGGAAGGTAGGAGGTAAAGTTTTTGCCATCGGTGGCTGGGCTCAAGACACACAACCCGCGTTTACGTTTAAAACATCAGACTTAGATTATGCTTTTTTAAGTGCGAATGAAGGCTATAAGCCCGCGCCTTATTTTGCCACAAGAGGCATGAAGTGGATTCAGCATTATGAATGCACTGAAAAAACTCGAGCCGATCTAGTTTATTACCTTAAAGAATCCCATCGGCTTGTATCCTTAGGGCTGACAAAGAAAAAACAAAAAGAGCTTGGGTTAAATCAATCATAGTTTTTTTGATCTTGTATTCATCAGCTATCTTGAATCAAAAAAAATAGTATTTACGAGCAACATGTTCAAAGGTGTATTACGGGCCTACTGCCCAAATATCGCCCTACGAATGTATTACGAATTTGCAGTCGGCCAGAAAACTAAATGACACCATGCATATCCGTAGGGTGATATTAGCGCGAAGTGCGTAATACACCTGAATGAGTGGTAAGCCGTCTGCTGCTGGCAAAATCGCGAGCAAGCTCCCTCCCACAGGTAGTGAGAATGTAGCCCTAATCAAAGTCTAAATCGAATGTGTGCAGTCACTTCTCAATCATAGATCCGCATACAAAAATGGATTAGAGTTTCCTTCGGGAATCCAGATCGGCCACTTCGGCAAACTCTGGGCTGGCTCACTTCACTTCTGAAATGAAGGTGAGTAGCATCCTGCTATAGTCGTGATTGACCGTACTCACCCTAGTTACAAACAGAACTTATCCAACGCTCCTCAAAAATTAACCCTACACGCCAGAAAAAGAACTTTTAGGTCAAGATTGGGGGTAATCTAACAGGTATATTTTCTAATCAAATTTATAAACTGAGTCATATCATGACAAATACTGCTCAATTAGACACTTCTCAAGTGATATTGATCACAGGCGCCGCAAGTGGACTTGGTTGGGCGCTGACACAGCGATATTCGGCCATGGGCCATGTTGTGGTGATGATGGATGTACAGGCTCAGTTATTACAAGAAAAGGCCGATCAATTGATTGCTGGCGGCCTGAATGCCAACAAGCTGCATGTGGTGGTAGCCGATATCACCAATACCGATGCCATAAACCATTTGGTGAATGATATTCAAAGCAAGTTTGGCTGTTTAGATGTGTTGATAAACAACGCGGGCATTACGCATCGTTCATTGGTTGAAAAAACCAAAGCCGAAGTGATTCGAAAAGTCATGGCGGTGGATTATCAAGGGCCGGTTGAACTGGCTGTGGCTGCGCTGCCTTTATTAAAAGAGTCAAAAGGTACGATCATTAATGTGAGTTCGATGGCGGGCTGGATGCCTGTATTAGGGCGTGCAGGGTATTGCGCTGCTAAGAGTGCCTTACATCAATTCTTTGAAGTAATGCGATGCGAGATCAAACAATACGATGTAAAAATATTAATGGTGTACCCTAGCTTTTTAGACACACCCATTGAAGTGAATGCATTGGGCCATGATGGCAAGCAGGCCACTCATGCCCGATCCATGGTGGGTGGATTAGGTTCGGCAGATACCGTGGCCGATTCTATTGTTGCGGCTCATAAAAAAGGCAAACAACGGTTATTCCCGAATAAGTTTACCTGGGTGGCGTCTGTGCTTTATAAATTATTGCCAAGTGTATTTTTGAACGGCATGACAAAGAAGTTTGCCAGCGAACTGGATGCCTAATAAAACGTATAAAGTGTGTATTGTGAATAAATAGTGCTTGTTAGTTGAAAATACATGCAACTAACAAGACAAAATAAATTAAAAGTATTAATTAGTACCTAATAATAACCGTCATAATAATAAAAATAGTCGAGTTTTTTATGGAACCAATCACCATAGATTTTAATTCAGAAAGCCTGATCGCTTTGAATGTCATTATCGCCATTATGATGTTTGGTGTGTCATTAGAATTAAAGCTAGAAGATTTTAAGCGCATCATTAAAAACCCTAAAGCCCCAGCCATTGGCTTAAGCATTCAGTTTTTAATCTTACCCGCAGTGACCTGTTTAATGACATGGGTGCTCAACATAGAACCCATGCTGGCCATGGGTATGATGTTGGTGGCGTCTTGTCCCGGTGGTACGTTTTCGAACATCATGGCGTGGATGGCAAAAGGCAATGTGGCGGTATCGGTTTCAATGACCGCCGTATCCAGTTTGGCTGCCACGGTCATGACACCTTTTAACTTTGCTTTTTACGCCTGGTTAAACCCCAATACTCGCCCCTTGTTAACCGATATTGCTATGGATTCCACAGGCTTACTTTTATTGGTGCTTATGGTGCTGGGTGTGCCGCTGGTATTGGGCATGATGGCGGGCAAACGCTTTCCTACCTTGTCTCGTAAGGTAGAAAAACCCCTTAGGCTGATTGCTATGTCGATCATGGTGGCTTTAGCGTGTGTGGCATTTTTAAAAAATACCGATCAGTTTGTTCAGTACTTTGATTTGTTTTTTGTCTTGGTGGTTGCCCATAACGGGCTGGCTATTTTCTTGGGCTATACCGGAGCCATATTAATGAAGCTGCCAATCGCAGATCGGCGATCCATTGCGTTAGAAGTGGGTATTCAAAATGGCGCATTGGCACTGGTGATTATTTTTACGTTTTTTCCACAGGCAAGTGGCATGTTATTGATCGCCGCTTTTTGGGGGATCTGGCATCTTGTGAGTGGTCTTATACTTTCGACCATTTGGTCACGCATGCCGATTAAGGATTCAGCTGAAGATGTCGAACGACATTCTCGTACTGAAGCTGTTTAACCTTCATGGCATTTGATCAGATAGCCTTGTTTTATGGGGTTATTATTTTATTGGCCTATATCGTACAAGCCATTACAGGATTTGGCAGTACGGTGATTGCTTTATCCCTAGGGGTGATCTGGTATTCATTAGATGAGTTACTGCCATTTTTAATTTTTTCGAATATTTTGTTTTCCAGTGTATTGGTATTTAAACACTGGAAAAATATGCACAACTATCTAACGTTCAAGGTGATTTTACCTGGCATGTTACTCGGTATGGTTGTGGGCTACTTGATTAAGCCATTACTGAATGACGATATGCTCAAACAAAAATTGGGTGTGTTAATTATCTGGGTTTCGGTTTTAGAGCTACATCGATTATTTAAAAAACAGCCACCCAAGATTATTGGGAAGTTGAAACGCCATGTATTGATTCTGTTGGCAGGTATGAGTCACGGTGTGTTTGCCAGTGGTGGACCCTTAATGGTGTATACCATCAGTGGTTTTAAGATAGATAAAACACAATTTAGGGCCACCGTGCTTGTGTGCTTGTTTATTGTGAATTGTATTTTGACCAGTGCGTTTTTAGTGGATGGCAGACTGGCCCCTGTGTTGCCTTTTGTGTTAGCGGTGGTGCCGATTATTTTTATGGCCGTAAAAATTGGCAATCATATTCATGGGTACATTAATGAACAGAATTTCAAAAAGGGCGTTTTCATTCTGCTGTTAATATCGGGGCTAAATCTAGTGGTTGCAGGGCATTCATTTTAAAACGATAAAAATCCACTGATAAAAATTTTTCATACAACTTAGTTAGACAATATAAAAATAACAGGTCAAACCATGTACGACATTATCATAAAAAACGGTACCTACTTTGATGGCTCAGGCAGCGATGGCATGCTGGCTAATCTTGCTATTAAAGATGGAAAAATAGCACTGGTCAGTCACGCTGATATTCTAGATGAAGCCACTCAGGTATTTGATGCTCATGGTAAATGGGTTGCCCCAGGTTTTTTAGAAATCCACAGCCATTATGATGCTGAAGTGGTGGCGGCTCCTGCACTTAAAGAATCAGTCCGTCACGGTATCACCACGGTGGCCATTGGTTCGTGTTCAATATCTATGATCAATGCTGACGCGGAAGATTGTTCTGATTTATTTACCCGGGTTGAAGCGGTGCCACGCGAGGCGGTGTTGCCTATTTTACGTGAAAAGAAAACGTGGAAAGATGCTAAGGGTTATCGTGAATTTTATGATCAACATACTTTAGGGCCAAATGTGTGTTCGTTTATCGGCCACAGTGACATTCGAGTGGCATCAATGGGGGTTGATCGAGCCACCAGTGATGTACAACCTACCGAAGTTGAAATGCAGGCCATGGAGCGCATGTTAGAAGAAGCGCTGGATGCAGGATGCTTGGGTCTGTCTATGATGACGACTAAGCTAGATAAGATGGACGGTGATCGCGCTTGGAGCCAGCCGTTGCCTTCAACATTTTCAACCTGGTGGGAGTTCAAACGCTTATTCAAAATTTTAAGAAAACGTAACGCCATTTTACAGGGTGCCCCTGATGCTATTAAAAAGATCAATGTATTTGGTTTTTTATGGCAAGCACACGGACTGTTCAGGAGACCCATGAAAGTGACCATGCTCACGGCGCTGGATTTAAAGTCGAATCCGTTTTTGCATATCATTACCCGCACCAGTGGTTGGCTGGCGAATAAAGTATTACGCGGCAATTATCGCTGGCAAACCTTGCCTGCGCCGTTTGCGGTTCATCTTGAAGGCTTAAACGTGAATGCCTTTGAAGAGTTTGAAACCGGTGCGCTATTGCGCGATATGAAAGATGAAAGCGAGCTTTATCAAAAGATAAACGAGCCTGAATTCAGAGCTGAATTTAAAAAGCATGTATCTGAAATATTTACAGTGGGGTTATGGCACCGCGACTTCAGTGACGGCTGGATAACCCATTGCCCAGATGAATCTCTTGTGGGTAAAAACTTCAAACAAGTGGGTGATGAATATGGTGTTGATCCGGTTGATGCGTATTTTGATCTGGCCACCAAGTATAAAGAATCATTACGTTGGATGACGAATTACAGTAATGCTCGCCCTCATATTATGCATAAGTTAATAGCCAGCCCGTTTACGCACATTGGCTTTGGTGACAGTGGTGCGCATATCCGTTCGCTGGCCATGTATAACTTTCCATTGCGCATGCTTAAATATGTGCAAGATGCAAAATTAAAAGGGGAGGCGTTCATGAGCGATGGACAAGCCATTCATAAGTTAACCGCTGACCTTGCGGATTGGTTTGGCTTAGACGCTGGGCATATACGCGTAGGGGACCGAGCAGACGTTGTGATCATTAACCCAAATGGAATCAATGACGATGTGGATAAAATAAGTGAAGCCCCCATGGAAGGCTTTGGCATTGACCGCTTAGTAAAGCGTAATGACGATGCCATAGACGCCACTATTATCAATGGTAAGGTCGCCTATAAAAAAGGCGATTACTTTGATGCCGACCTAGGGAAAGAAAAAGGGTTTGGTCGCTTCTTAGAGAATAGATTTGTTGAAGATCGCGAAGTGAATAAGCAAAGTGATTCAATCAATAAACCGGCTTATAGTTAATTCGATTTATAGTCTAGTCTGGACTGGACTGATTGTAGTTATGTAGGATGGGTTAGTATGTAGGATGGGTTAGAGTCGAGTATCACGAGAGTCGTAACCCATCGCTTTAAATGATGGGTTACAATAAATTCGTACCTCATTTTTTAACCCACCCTACAAAAGCTGGTGGCCATTTGTGGGGTGAATTTTAAAACATCGGGCGCAGGGCACCCTCATACAGAGTATATAGTTGTTATCATATTCGTAGGCTGAGCTAATGAGGTACGACGTAGCCCAGATATAATTTATTAATTTAAGAAGTCAGCGATGTAGGATAGGTTAGATTTTCTTTCTTTCTTTCTTTCTTTCTTTCTTTCTTTCTATTTAGCTGCTTTCTTGGTTTGACGATTAACATACCAAGCCAAAGCACGATCAACTAAACCTTTAGGCGCTTCATCTTCCTGACTTGCATTAGCTTCAGCGGATAAATCCATAGAACCACCGCCTGCACGGTAAAGGTCAGAATACATCTCTAATACTTTCTTTTTGATCATGCCGCGCAAAGGTACGTGGGCAATCATGCCGTAAGTGGCAGCGCCACCTTGATTGGCCAGTTCTGGGTTGGCTTTTACGGTGGCCACGGCGACTTTTAAATCGGCAATGTATTCATGCACTACTTTAAGGTGTTGAGCGGTTACCATGGCGTGCAGACCATCAGGCTTTTGGTTTTTATTTACCTTCCAGCCTTTGTCATCCATTTGATCCCCTACTGCAAAAATATTCACATCAGGGTCACATGATTGGTACGCGAATAATGGCCCTTGTGGATTGCCCATTACTTCTAGTTCTGGGATGTCTGCAATGGCGTTCTTTAATATGTTTACGGCTTCAAGCGTTTCTGCCGCCAGTTTTTTATAGCCATCAATGCCAAAGTATTGCAGTGCCGCCCAAGCGCCAGCATAGGCTCCACCCGGCCGAGTACCTAATAATGCAGACGATGCAAACACACCACCCGACCAGTTAGGCTGAACAAACATTTGATACCTTAGGTAATCAAGGTTGCGATAGGTAATGGTACTGGCACCTTTTGCAGCGTATCCGTATTTATGAATATCGGCCGAAATTGAAGTAACACCCGGTACGCGGTAATCCCATTTAGGAATGTTTTCACCGTTCATTTCCATAAACGGAAGAATGAACCCACCCACGCACGCGTCTACATGCAAAGGAATATTATGTTTTTGCGCAATCTCGCCCATGGCTTCAATAGGATCGATGGTGCCGTGGGGGTATTCAGGTGCGCTGCCCAGAATCATAACCGTGTTGCGGTTAATCATTTTTTTTAATTTTTTAAGGTCAGGCACTAGGTTGTCATCTAATGGCACCTGACGAATCTTCACATTGAAATACTCACTGGCTTTGTACCAAGCCACGTGTGCCGTTTCAGGAATGATCATTTCTGGTTTATTAACGCGGCGTTTGTCTTTGGCTAAATCGCGATACGTTTTAACGGCCATTAGACAGCTTTCGGTGCCACCTGATGTGACAACGCCACAAACATCTTCAGTGCCGTTTAGTATATCTGCAGTGGCGCTGATGATTTGATTTTCCATCTTCTTAAGGCTTTTAAACGCAGTGGGGTTTAAGCCGTTTTCAGAAGAATATTTGAAGTACGATTCTTTTAAAAAATCTTGGTGGGCTTCGTCAATATAATAAACAAGGCTCCATACTTTACCGTTTTTGTATTCAGGGTCTTCCCCTTTAAACGCATCCAGTTGTGACAGGATGGCTTGGCTTTCTTGTCCAGAAGAAGGCATGGATTTATGAATAGTGTCGGTCATACGGGCCTCGCGACTTATATCGTATTTATTATTATTTTTATGTGAATGTAGAGTGTGTTTTTCATAAGCTTTGCAAAAACAACGCTAAGCTGATTCCAAGGTAATTTCCTAAAGCAAAACCAATAATGCCTGTGGTCATGCCGCTTAATAAAACGCTTGGATTGTTAAGGGCTTTTACCATCATAGGCACAAACGGAGGAGAGCAAATTGCGCTTACCGAAGTCACCATAAAGGTATCGCTGTCTACGTTTGCAATTCGACAAAGTAAAGCGTGTAAAACTAAGCTGCCAATGACGATGCCAAACAAAAATATGGCCACGGTTGCATCAAATTCTAAAAGCTTTTTAAGGTCGGCCATAGACGCCACGACCATGCAAAACACTAAGATCAAATACATGCCCATCTTGTAGGCCAGATCCAGAGCGCGAATTTTATTGTTCAGTGAAAACACAATGCCAAAACTGGTGAGTAAAATAATGGTGGCCGCCCCAGTACTATTTAGGCTGAATACAAGCTTGCATAATTCAGCACCCCCTAAAGACAAAACAAGTGCGACAACCGTCAGTGTTAGCACCTTGCCCATGTGTTTTACGTTACTGGCTTTTAATAGGGGTGAATAATCATCGTTATAGGCATCATCCACTTCTGAAGAATGTACGGTACCCGTTTGCTTAGCTGGTGCAGGTAAAATAAAACGGAACAGTGGAATGGCGATGCTCACCATAAACAGCATGTAGGTGGCACCCAGCAAGGTATCAAAGCTGTGGAATAATAAGTACAGGTCGTTATCGATGCCTAAGCCACTTTTAATCGCAGCAAGGTTGGCTGTGCCACCTGTGTACACACCCACAGACATGGCTGCAAGGTGACTGCTTTGAACAGCATTGCTGTCGGCGTAAATAAAATAGAAGGTGCTGGCGATGGCGACCACAGACGTGGTGGCAAAGATTAAACTCAACATGGCCTTACCTGCCATTTGAGACCAGTCTTTAATGTTCAGTGTGAACAGCAGCATGGGTAATGCCAATGCAATGCTGATTTCTGACAAGCTGTTTTGTACGTGATTGACAGAACTAGGTATGACACCTGTATTACCCAATAGTAATCCACAGGCATAACACAGGATGATGGCACCAATCTTTTGTGCCCAGCTTTGTTTTTCCATCAGCCATAAAAGCGCGGCAGGCAGAAGTAAAAACAGTAATGTAAAAATAATCGTCATTACACGTGATTCCATATATTTGGCATCTAGGTCTATCAAACCACGAAGGGCCGACTCAAAGTATGTTTAAATGAGTCATTTAATGTGAATAGTGGCCGTATTGAGTTAGGTTTCAGTATAGCGGTTAGCGTGATTGAGTGTAGAGGGGTTGAGCAATGCTTGTGGTGTGGGTTCGATATAGCGAGGATGTTAGGCCGAAGTTGTTAAGATAAGTGGCTTGCCCACAAGGCGTTTGGGATCAGTAGGCACATTAGAAGGGTTAACAATGATGGGGTTACTCTAGGGAGAGTCTGTTTGTTTTACCTATAGTTGCATTGTTTTAGGTGCATTACTTTTTAACGCTCTTTTTATAACTTTTCTTCTTAAATGCTCCTTTACCTGAAAATGCATTTACGGGGGATTTAACCCCTTGTAATGCCACTGGAATATGCTGCTTGGCTTGGGTGATTAGGCCGTGTAAATGCACATTCATGGGCTCCATAAAACCTTGGTAATTTAATTGTTTGCTACAAACAGCGTTCAGCTGCTGCTCCCAAAGAGCGGTCATGTCGGGCGTGGTGGCTGAGCTGGGCAGGCTTTTAATAAGCGCGGCTCCAACTTGGGTGGCCAGTATCTTTTTACCTTGGCGCTGCAAAAACTTGCGCTTAAATAATAATTCGATAATGCCCGCCCGTGTGGCTTCGGTACCCAGTCCATCGGTTTCTTTTAGGGTTTTTCGAATGTGATCATCTTGTACAAAGCGTGAAATGCCTGTCATGGCCGCCAGTAATGTGGCATCAGTGAAGTGCTCCGGGGGCTGGGTTTTTTTATCTGTTATGTTGGCTTCTTGGCAAAACCAGATGTCACCTTTTTGAACGTTAGGCAGGTTAATCGGTGATGAGTCGTCGTCACTTGATTCTTTCTTTTTTGGATACAGGGCTTTCCAGCCAAGGTCTATGGCCATGCGTGCTTGTGTTTTAAATAAGCCGCCGGCAATGGTGGCTTCTACTTGAGTGTGCGCATATTCATAAGCGGGATAAAATTGCATTAAATATTGGCGGGCAATATGTTGGTAAATTTGTTGCTCTGGTTTGCTTAAGCGTGACAGGTCCATGGTTTTCTGAGTTGGGATGATCCCGTGATGCGCTTCTACTTTTTTGTCATCCCAGGCCTGACTGCACAGACTGGCATCGGCATTTTCACAAAACGGTGCCAGCGGCTGGCAATTGCTTGCAATCGTGCTTAACACCGCAGGTGCCATAGCGTGTTGTTCAACGGGTAAGTGGCGGCTGTCGGATCTTGGGTAGGTAATAAGTTGATGGCGCTCATACAAGGTTTGGCACACATCTAAAACTTGCTGAGCGTTAAAACCGTAAGCTTTGGCGGCTTCAATTTGTAAACTTGATAAGCTAAAAGGCAAAGGAGGCGCTTGTTTTTTGTTTTGTTTTTTTACCTGAGTAATCAGTGCATCTTGATGTGTTATGCGCTCACACACATTAGTGGCAAGTGGTCGGTGTAATAGGCGGCCTTCTTCATCTTGGTATTTTTCACACGCGCTGCTTGGCTGCCATTTCATGGAAAACTTAACATCGTCTTTGGTTAATTGGGCGTGCACTTCATAAAAGTCTTTTGATACAAATTGCTCTATATCTTGGTCTCGTTTAGCGACTAAACCTAATAAAGGGGTTTGGACTCGGCCCACTGACAAGACACCTTTATAGCCTGCTTTGCCCCCTTGAATGGTATAGGCGCGGGTCATGTTCATACCAAATAACCAATCTGCCCGAGAGCGGCATAACGCTGATACTGATAGCGGGATAAATTCTTGATTACTGCGCAATTGTGTTAATGATCGCTGTACAGCTTGTGGATTTAAGTCGCTGATTAACAAGCGCTGAATGCCGTCTTTTTTTGCCCCTTTAACAGATAAGTAGCCCAGTACTTCATCCACCAGTAATTGCCCTTCGCGGTCAGGGTCGCCCGCATGGACAATGTGCTTTGCTTTTTTGACCAATTTTCGTAAGACCGTTAATTGTTGACGGGTTTTACTTTTAGGGTTGAGCTGCCACTGTTGCGGCACAATCGGCAAGTGTTCTAGTTTCCAGGATTTATAAGCCCCATCGTAGGCATCTGGCTCGGCCTGTTCCAATAAATGACCAATGCACCAGCTAACCACATCACCATTACCCAGCTCAATATAACCGGGTTGCTTGTTGTGTGGCTTAGGCAGAACGGCTGCAATGGCGCGGCCTAGACTGGGTTTCTCGGCGATATAAAGTCTCATGAATTTAACTGTATATATAAACAGTTATTAATTCAAGGTCTGTTATCCTCATATTCTTGTGGTTAAGAGTGGCGGCCTTGTTTACCGGAGGCTTGTTAAGACTACAACACGTAGGAGTGGAGTTTCCTTCGGTGATCGCACCCTGTGCGCGATATCAAAGTTCCAATTTAAACGTCTAAGCTGTGGTGGTGAATAATCTAATTGGATTATTCACCATCGTTTCTATGTGGCTGGTTATTAGGTTGCGGGTATCGCGCACGGGGTGCGACTCGTACGAGTGATTGTTCCATATTAATAATAGGGTGGTTTATTTAAAGCCACTAGCAAGTATGTGTTCACAGTATCTAAAACCGATTCTATAAGGCCACAATATCGTAGGAGTGGAGTTCCCTTCGGTGATCGCACCCTGTGCGCGATATCAAAATCCCAATTTAAACGTCTAAGCTGTGGTGGTGAATGATCTAATTGGATTGCTCGCTATCGATTCTTTGTGGCTGGTAATTCGGTTGCGGGTATCGCGCACGGGGTGCGACTCGTACGAGTGATTTTGAATAAGAATAATACGGATGATGGCTGCATAAGAATAATTCGTGTGATTATTGCATTAGAATAACCCCCCCCGAAATATTAACAGACACAAAAAAGGCCCACCTAGGTGAACCTTTTTTGTTATTAACTTTTTAGCCGTTTTGAATGACGGCTAAAACCGAACTAGATCAATTCGATTGCCATTGCAGTGGCTTCACCACCACCAATACAAAGTGCAGCAACACCTTTTGTTTTGCCTTTCACTTTAAGTGCGTTCATCAAGGTTACGATTAAGCGTGAACCAGTAGAACCAACTGGGTGACCTTGTGCACACGCACCGCCAAAGATGTTCACTGTTTCTGGGTCTAGGCCTAGGTCGATGATTGGCATCATCGCTACCATTGCGAATGCTTCGTTGATTTCGAAAAGATCAACATCATCTTTGGTCCAGCCCGCTTTCGCGAATAAGTTTTCAATGGCGCCTACTGGTGCAATTGTAAATTCGCTTGGGTGTTGTGACTGCGTTGCGTGAGCAACAATGCGGGCTAATGGCTTAAGGCCACGAGCTTCAGCTTCTGATTCACGCATTAGAAGTAATGCAGATGCGCCGTCAGAGATAGATGATGCGTTGGCAGCTGTGATGGTGCCGTCTTTAGCAAATGCAGGGCGTAAAGTCGGGATTTTTTCGATGTTAGCGTTAAACGGCTGTTCGTCTTGATCAACAACGGTTTCGCCGCGGCGAGTTTTAACGGTAACAGGCACGATCTCTTCTTTTAGCTGGCCAGCTTCGATAGCGGCTTTAGCACGAGTAAGAGATTGGATCGCGTAGTTATCCATGTCTTCACGGGTATAACCTTTCTGCGTAGCCACGTCTTGTGCGAACGAACCCATAAGGCGACCTGTTTCTGCGTCTTCTAGTCCGTCTAAGAACATGTGGTCCATTGCTTGGTCTTGGTGACCCATGCGGTAGCCTTTACGAGCATTTTGTAGAATGTAAGGTGCGTTAGTCATGCTTTCCATGCCGCCTGCAACCATGATGTCGTTCGTGCCTGCTTTGATCAGGTCATGGGCAAACATAGCGGCTTTCATCCCAGAACCACATAGCTTGTTGATTGTGGTGGCACCTGTTGTATCCGGTAGGCCCGCTTTACGCATTGCTTGACGAGCAGGGCCTTGTTTAAGGCCTGCAGGTAATACGTTACCCATGATCACTTCTTGAACGTCTTCCGCTTTGATACCAGCGCGTTCAACCACTTCTTTAATTACAATTGCGCCTAACTCAGGTGCTGTAACAGCAGACAAGCTGCCTTGAAATCCGCCCATTGGAGTACGAACACCACTTACAATAACAACGCTATCTTGCTTAGACATTTTTAGATCTTCTCTTTATGAACAAATGATTCAGCCTGCTTAAAAGGCCAATCAATAGGTGAATGAGTGTTGCTTAAAAATTAGGGGGTGGAGTATACCAAAGCATCCACATACGAACCAATATCCAAAACGGACTATTCCAGTGATATTGGGTCTACCGTACGAATAAAACCTATTTGCATGCTACGAGGGACAATAGGGTACTGTGGTCTGAATAATCAGGATAAAAGTCATAAAAAAGTAGGGCGGTAGTTGAACTTCAAGCGGTGAAGTGTTCTCATTTGGCTCGTAAAAAAACGCCAACCTAAAAATAACAAAATCAGGGGCGAATCTTGTTTTCTGCAGAAGATTCAGTGGTGAAGTCATTGTCGCAACATAGTGTGCGCGTGCTCGCTATGAAGTTACAATTTCCACTCACAACGCCTTACCATGTAAAGCGGGATGCCATTTTAGACATTGTTCAAAATGTCGATGCTCGTACACGTGTCTTTTTAATTGAAGGGGCGGCTGGCTACGGCAAATCTTTGTGCTTAAGCCAATTCATACAGCAAAAAATTCAAGCCTTTGAATGTGCAGCCTGGGTAACGTTAGATCCTAAAGAAAATGACCCGCTAAGATTTGTCACTTACATGGTATGTGCTTTAAATGCTATGGCACCCACATTAGGAACAAATGCGTTAACGAAAATTGAGCAAGGGCAAAATGCCAAAACGGTTTTTCAGTCGTTAATGGATGACATTCAAAAGTTTGAATTACCGGTGCACCTTGCATTAGATGATATTCACCATATTCATAGTAAAGCTTCTGTGGATATACTTAATGAGCTTATCCAATACGCCCCAGACAATCTGAAGATATATTTAACCAGCCGCTCGCGCCCACCCGTGCCTTTGGCCCGTTTAGTGGCGCAACATACAGTCATGGTCATTGACGAAAGCTTATTAGCATTTTCGTATGATGAAACCAAAAGGTGGCTGAAAAAGAACATTGATGAATCCATCAGTGAGATTCAAATTGAATCGTTTGTGACGCTTTCCCATGGCTGGCCAACAGGCCTAGAATTATTAAAAGACATCTATATCAGTCGCGGTAATTTGGACCTTGAAGGTGATGAGGCCATTTTTACCGATTACTTACATCAAGAATGGCTGCCAAACCTAAGCGAAGAAGAGCTGGTGGTTTGTCGACATCTCGCCATATTAACTTCGGCTAATGAACAATATTTATCGGCTGTGTTTAACGAAGAATACAGATCTTTGAATTTGGCCGAATTATACGACAAACATGTATTCTTATTGCGCAACCCAAAAAGAAACAGCTGGTATTCGATTCATCCAATGTTTCGAATCTATTTATTACACGGACAAGACCTTACCGAGAAAAAAGAAATGTATCGGTCGGCCTGCGATTGGTTGTACGAACAAGGTCTGAATGTACCCGCCGTAGAAATGGCCTTAAAATCCGACGATAAATTACGCGCGTCTGAATTGCTTGAACTAACGGCCGAACGAATTCTAGAAGAACAAGACGTTGCCCAGTTATTAGAATGGAAGAAAAAACTGCCAGATGCGGTGATCACCACTTCCCCTCGTTTAATCGTGATTTTTAGTTGGACTTTGGTTCTGGCGCAACAGCTGGATGAAGCTGAACGCTTAATGGCGCAAATGGATCGGTTATTGTCATTGGATAAAAAATTAATTAATGATGAAATTTCTGGTCAATTGTTTGCTATCCGAGCCTACATTGCCCGAGGCCGTGGCAACATAGATAACGCCATTGCATTGTGCGAACAAGCGATTGATAAGCTGCCCGAAAAAACCTATGTAGCCCGTGCCATTACGTATGTGAACCTGTGCAATTGTTACATGACACTTGAAAAAGTGTCTCAAGCCCGGGAATACAATCGATTGGCGTTTGAAACTGCGAGAGCAGCAGGCAGCATTCATTTAGAAGTATTGGCTCTGCATGAGCAGGCACGAATTGAGCAAGTGAAAGGCAATCTGAATATTTCTCAAAAATTGCTAAGCAATGCGCTAAACGTTTCAGAAAAATTAAAGTATAAAAATCGAGCCGCGGCTTACGGACGTGCTCTGATTTATAAGGGCTACATCAGTTGGCTTCAGCATGATATTGAAGCGTCTGAAAAATACATTCGATTGGGCATGCAGGTATCTGAACGTTGCCATGATGCCTATATTCTTATGGGTTTTGTCTTGCTTTCAAATATTGCCCGTCAAAAAGCTCAAACTGAATTAGCCTATGATGAACTGGCCAATGCTGAAGCGTTAATGCAGCGCTGGATGGTGCCGGCGCAAATTTTTCAGCCATGGCTAACCACCATGAAGGTGAATTTATTAATTGATCAGGGGAAGGTAGACAGCGCGCTTTCTAACTTGAAAAATCTTTACTCACAATTGGATCATAACCCTTACGCGTTATCGCCCGAGCACTACCCTGCGTTAAAAGGGTTAGTGGATGTATTTTTTGTGCGCGCTAAATCTATATCAGGCAATCATAAAGATGCATTGTTAATGTTGGATAAAAAAGTAGAGCTGAGTCAATCTTCTCAACATGGCTTTGCTTTGATCTTTATTCATATCATGCGAGCGCTTTTAAGGTTTCAGTTAGGGCAAGAAGACCTGGCTTTGCAGGATTTTCGTAAAGCGCTCACCATGGCCGAACCCGAAAATAACTTTATGCCGTTCATTGAATACAGTTCTGGTATGAATGCCTTGTATGGACAACTGCCGCAACAAATAAAGAGCCGTCCGTTTGTTGAAAAAATATTGCAGAATATTGAAGTATCGACAGAAGATGGCCATAACCAAGAATTTGCTAAGGCTCGTGCGGTATTAAGTCAGCGTGAACTGGGTGTGTTGGAATTGATCGCACAAGGGATGTCGAATCAAGAAATTGCTGAGAAGCTGTTTATCAGTTTGCACACAGTGAAAACCCATGCTCGTAGAATCAATTCTAAGTTAACTGTGAAAAGTCGAACTCAAGCCATTATCAAAGCCAGAGAGATTGGCCTGATCTAAATAGTGTTATCAATAGATCAAGCCAGTTCAAGTGTTTAATGGCGTTTTTATTTGTAAATGGCTTATTTGTTTAAGGCGTCACAATCCCTGTGAATGCCTTTAAAGTCTACTTCCCAAGGCTGCTCTTTGCGTAGCTCATCAACCACGTAGTCTACAAAAGAACGTACCTTAACGCTTAAATGACGATTACTTGGGTAGATAGCGTGTATAGGCACCGCATCAGAACTCCAATCGCATAAAATAGGCATCAGCTTTTTATCAGTAATATCTTGTGCGCAAATAAAGGTAGGCAGCTTTGCAATGCCTAAACCGTTTAAAGCCATTTTATGCAAGCTTTGAGCGTCGTTAACTTGTACACGAGGCTTAAGATCAATTGAAAGCTTTTCAGGTTTTTCAAATGTCCAGCTATCCCCGCGCGCCCAATTAACCACGCTGTGCTGCTTTAATTCGTTAGGGTGCGTAGGTACGCCGTGTTCCGCAATATAATCTGGGCTGGCACAGGTAACCACATTCACTTTTCCCAAAGGCCGGGCAATCAGTGATGAATCGGCTAGCACGCCTACACGAAAGGCCACATCGATCCCTTCTTGTATCAAATCAAGCGATTGGTCTGTTAATACTATCTCTACCTGAATTTCAGGGTTGGACTTTAAAAATACTGAAACCAAGTCACTTAACACCCAGGTGCCGAACAGCATGGGGGCTGTAATGCGCAGCAGGCCTTTGGGTTTGGATTGCATTTCGGTAACGGCGATATTGGCTTCTTCTACATCACCAATAATACGCGAGCATTGGTTGTAGTAAGCGCTTCCTGTGTCGGTCAGGCTAAGTGTGCGAGTGGTTCGCTGAAGTAAGCGCACACCCAATCGTTCTTCTAGCTGAGTAATCTTGCGACTGACGGTGGACTTCGGCAGGCCTAAGTTCTTGGCTGCTCCAGTGAAGCTACCGGCATCAACGACTTTCACAAAAATAGCGATTTCATTGAGATCGAACTGGTCCATAACGGAAACCTATGTGGAATTTGACTGTTGCTATTGTGGAACAATGAGGGTGTTTTATCTAGTTCTTTTGCTGGTACATTTGTACATGTAGTGGTGTTTTTTTATACAGTAAAAGCATAAAAAACAGTAAGTTCCACGTTTTAGGACAATATTGCTATGGTGGCGTAAATTGGCTACTGGCATACTGCGCGCGTACATTCCCACCAAAAATAAAAATAAGATCGCGGAATCAAGGTCACCAAAAAATTAGATTGCTGTTGTGTAACGCTTTATTGCAGCTCTAGAAACGGTGACAGACGACAGATAATAATAGGTAACTATCGTGATGAAAAAGACGACTTATTTGCAAGCCGCTATTACAGCCGCTGCTTTACTACCAACTGTGACGTTCGCGTCTGGTTATAAGCTAAACGAACAAAGTGCCGCGGGCATGGGTACAGCACACGCTGGCCGTGCAGCCATGGCAGAAGATGCATCGGTTGTTTTTTACAACCCTGCAGCCATGACAGAACTAGACCGCGCTCAAATGACCGCTGGTTTTACTTATATTAATGGTGTTGGTGAGTTCACTGGTTCAAGTGTTAATGCAGCTCAACTTCCTAGTAGCTTTGAAGGTTATGACAATGGTGGTAACTACTTAGGTGAAGCCTTCATTCCATTCTTTTATTATGTTCGTCCAGTAAATGACAAGTTTTCTGTCGGTTTAGGCATCTTTGCGCCATTTGGTACAAACACAGATTATGGTGATAACTTTTCAGGTGCCGGCTTCGCTGATGAGACTTCTTTAACTTCTATCGAAATAGCGCCTACTTTTGCTTATAAAGTAAATGATCAGCTAAGCATCGGTGGCGGCATTGATATCGTGTATATGGAAGGCCTTTTATCTAAAGCAACGGATTTGATTCCATATAACCCAACAGTTGCAGGGTTAGATAATGCTGCTCTTTCTGGTTTTGAATCTCATTTTGAAGTATCCGGTGATGATTGGGGTTACGGTTGGAACCTAGGGGCTTATTACAAACTGAGTGATGCAACGACACTTGGTTTTGCATACCGCTCAGAGATTGAGATTACATTAGAAGGTGAAGCAGCTTTAGAAACTGCAGACGGTAACCTGACATTCTTTAATGGTACAGGTTTAACAACATTGCCGACACGTGAACAAGCGGCTGAAGTGCCATTAACAACGCCAGCTTCAGCAACAGTTTCTATCACGCACCAAGCGACTGATGAACTACTATTGCAAGCTGGGACGACTTGGACTGGTTGGTCTTCTTTCCAAAATTTTGATGTTTTTGCGACAGAGAATATAGCTAACCCAGCTGATCCAACTGGAGGTTTTGCAGACGGCGTTGCAGATGTTTCCGATCTAGGTGGCTTAGGTGGCAACTACATTGGTCACATTGATGAAAGCTGGACTGATGTTTGGGCTATAGCATTAGGTGGTACTTATCAGCTAAATGATCGATTAGCATTACGTGCAGGTTATGCGTACGACCAATCTCCAGTAGATGATGCTCACCGTACAGCACGTGTACCATCTTCTGACCGTCAATGGCTAACATTTGGTGCTGGTTATGTAGTTGATGCCAACCTTTCTGTAGACGTTGCTGCTGGTTACTTGTTCATGTACCCAATGGATGTGAATGAAGTAAACAAAACCGTAGCTAATACTCAAAAAGATGCAGCAAGCTTAACTGGCGAATACGAAATCGATGTATTCGGTTTGTCTGCTCAAGTTAACTACAAGTTCTAAGAAAAATTTGTTGAAACCAATTTAATCATTGGTGTCTCCATTTGCCCTTTAGTCGTTTGGCTAAAGGGCTTTTTTGTGCCTGTTATTTCCATTTGAGGCTTACATAAATAGGCGCACACTTTTGGCGCAAACAGAGCAATACTTTTTTAGATGAAAAATATCATGCATTTTAAATGGGCTTTACGCACAAACAAGGTGCGCAATACACACTGGTAATTGAGGGGGAGGGCCTAAGACCTTGATACTTATAGAAAAAATAAACTGGTATGCGACTTGCAGATAAACAGGAAAGATTTGTAGAGAAAGCACAAAAGTGAATCAACCCATGCAAGATGCCCAATTAAATAGCGTGCCTTTGGCGGCGTTACATCAAAACCAACAGCTGAGATTAAAAGCGTTGGATTTGGTGAAGGCCTTGTATGATCAGGTTAGGGTGATCCAACAGCATCGCGCTGCCACAAATGGAGCCCTTGCCGGGAATCCATTCTTTGAAAGTAAAACACGCATTCTAGCCCGTGAGGTGAATAATCGATTCAAAGAATTAAACCGCATGATGGAAGACAGACCTGAGTTGCATAATAACTTGGTTTGGTCAGACGTTAATAATGCGTGGCAAACCGTGCACCTGCAATGGCGCCATGATGAGGTGATTGAAAATTTTGAATTGCACAGCCATCTGGTTAAGCAAATCTTAAACTACATTGCTGAAGTTGGGCATAAAGCAGAAGGCCTGATTGAAACCAATTTTCACAACAGAGCCTTAAGTCACTACGTATTTGAAGATTTACCTTGGTTTATTGAACTGCTGGGTCAGATTAGGGCATTAGGAACATCGGCTGCGGTAGTGGGCGTTTTGGATGAACCCAGTGAAATGCGCCTTCGCTTTTTGATGGGGCAATTACAAAAACAACAAACCACTGTAAAAGAACAGGCGCAACAATTCTCGCAAGAAGTGATTGAAATCACCTCGGCACTCATTGATGCCTTGTTATGCGAACCCAAGCTAGAGCGGCTGTACGGCATTATCAATCATGATGTGTTGAGTGGCAGTGATATCACGACCAGTGCCGATGAGATATTTAAAATGAGTACCTCAATTATTGATGCCCATTATAATGTAATGAATGAAGGTTTAAGATTACTCAGGTTGAGTATGGACAAACGTATTCAGGCTTGGGTAGTTCGATAACGTGTTTAAATGTGTATTGCTTAGATAAGTAGAATCGCACTTTCAGTTTTAAATTTCACACAAAAAAGCCGATGTTATATATAAATATTACATCGGCTTTTTTGTGTGATACCTGCGTTAGAACACTAACTTGGCCCCTATTGAGAAAATAGTGGGTAATGATTCTACAGCTTCTCTTTCTGTGTAATCTTTGTTGTATTCATAATCACTGACGTTGGCCTGATTATAAAGATTGATGATTTCAAAGTAGAAGGTACTGCGACCTGTTAACTTATGGTCCATTCTGAAGTCTAGGCGATGATAAGAAGGTAAACGCTCTGAGTTGTTTTCGGCGTAAGTAGGGATATACAAATACGCATCTGCAGGAGCGGATGTGTTTCCATTTTGGTCAACTGGACGTGCGCTTAATACAGGAGTGAACAATGATCCACTTTGATAGCGCCATTTAAAACCGTAAGACGTTTTTTCATTCTTTTGATAAGCGGCTACTAAGTTTACTACCCACGGGCGATCAAGGCCGTAATCGGTTTCTAGGCCAGTGCTTTCTGTTGTACGTTTGGTTTTACTGTATGCGGCACTTAACCAGCCGTACCACTTATCGGTTAGGTTTTTATTGATCAATAATTCTAGACCATATGCTTTACCGGTTGACCCGTTTATATAAGGAATGGGTGTGCTGGCCGTTGCTGTACCATCACTTAAATCAGCAATGTCTTGTGCGGTTAAATCGGGATTTGTAACAATCAGGTTATCAATTTCTTTGTAATACACTTCAACTTTTGCACTTAAGGAATTATCTATTAAGTGTTCCAGCCCCATCACGTAATGCTTGGATTCTGGTGATTTTAAATCAGGGTTACCTATATCTTTTGCAATAAATCGAAATTCACGAATAAATTGATCGTGACGCCCCATGGATGCGGTGAGTGTCCAGTCATCTGTCAGGCTGTAGCGTGAAGAAATTCTAGGCAGTATCCGTTGATCTTCATTAAAGTCATTGTAGCTGCTACCCAAACCCAAGGTGACTTCCAAGTTTGGCGTAGCAAGCCAATCGTAGGCCATGAAGCTATAGGCGCCATTAATAGTTAGTGTGTCCTCAAGAGTAAAAGGGTCGCCTAGTGATGCTGGTTCACAGGGGCCTTGGACATCGTCATTGCAAGGGTTGTACAAACCAGAGGCGGTGTATTCAATTCTTGTTGAACTAAGGTCAATACCAAGGCGAACACTGTCCCCATTATTTAATGGAATATAGTAATGATTTTTAAGTCGGTGTTCGTAATTAATGGCATCTAGTTCAAACAGTGAACCAATACCAAAGCTGACGTCTTCTTCTTTTCTGCTCAAAGAGATAATTGTACCAATGCCTCCCGGTAGCACTGTATCAAATAATATAGCTTGGCTATGATAGTAAGTATCGGCGGCTAGACCTCCGTCAACGGCAGGTTCTGTTTCTGTTATTTTTGACTCAGGCCCAAACTCAAGGCCAACGCTATCATTGGCACCAGTGGCAATTAACCTAAGGTTGCTCGAACCGCTTATATTCCATTGATATTTTAATTGATAGTCAGAATTTTTAGGTACTTCTGTAAATACCAGTTCATCTTCATCAATAAAGTTTTCAACATAAAACTCTAAAAGACTTTGGCGATATGAGGCATAAAATGCACTGTCTTCACTGATGGCGCCTTCAATTAATGCGCCTGCCCTTAAAAAACTGACATCGACAGTGGTATGGATGGGTTCGATATACGGGTCTCTTAGCTTGGTCGTTAATACTGCGCCAATTGCATTGTTGTATTCAGCTCCCCAGGCACCTGCTTTTAAACTGAAGTCTTCGATTAAATTATCATTATAAGTGCTGCCGCCATCGTTATGAAAAACGTAACCAACAGGCACAAAGTCGGTGATGTAAGAATTATCAAATGGGTTAGAGCCTCGAACTGCTGGAATACTAAAAGGTCCAAAGCCCCCAAGTACCACACCAGGCAGTGCTTCAATGGCTTTAAGTGGGTCGCCGCCAGAGCCGGGAACTTGCAGTAATTTTTTGGTGGTGATTTTTGGTCCTTGCTGCTGACTGCCTTTGACGCTAATTGTCGATAGCTCGGCGACCTCTGAAGTTTCTCTGGCTGAAGATTCAGTCTCTTCAGCTGCATGGCTAACCTGTGCAATCTGATAACCGAACAAGGTGGCCGCTATTAAGGCTGGCCGCAGTATGGGGCTTTTTACTCGCGAAAAAATCATTGTGTGCCTGTGTGTATTTTTATATTTTTCATGACTTTAACAAACTTGCTTTTTTAAAGGTAGATGTGTCTTTGCTATAAAGTGGTTAAGTTTAAAAGTCAGTTGTTTATTATTAGTTTGGATGAATAGCCTGAACGTAAGCTTAACAAGAGTGAGTTAAGCTTACGTTTCAATTAAATAGCGTTTAGAAGTGACAGCTCAAAAGGGTGTGGGTGCAAGTACTTTTGTGTGCGCAGATAATGGGTTTCATCGGTATGTTGTTCAATGTGATGATTCAACATTGTAAGCGGTACAATTAATGGCAAGTGGCCTTTTCTATATTGGGTAAATAAGGAATCTAATTCTTGCTTGCTGTTACTGTTTAAATCTTTTTTTAAGTAGCCCTGTAAATGCTGCAATACGTTTGTATGTTTATTTCTATTGGCCATGTGCATCAATGCCTGCATAAATTCTTCTATGTAGTCGGCCGCAATTTCTTCAAGAGGCTTTGCCTTTAAATTGCTGACCATACGACCCAGTGCATTGTAGCTAGGAATATGGTGAGACATGAGCTTGTATTTATAGCGCACATGAAAGTCTGTTAGCGTTTTTTTAGTTAGGTTATTTTGCACATTTTCTTGCCAATCTGAATAGGCCGATACACGAGATAAAAAATTCTCTCTGATGAAGGGGTCATTTAATCGAGCCGCATCTTCTTTTGGCATTAATGGCAATAAGCGATCAATTTCAGCGGCATAAACACCTTGGGTTTTATCTAATGGCATACCGTTGTTGTGATAGAGCTTAACCGGCTTATAACCACAGCTAGGGCTTTTTTGCATGAAGATATAGCCACTTGCATCGGTTAATTTTTCAGCCTGCTGTACGGCGTATTGCTTTAGATCTTTGGTAAACCGAACTTCGTGATCATTCACTAAAGCGGCTTCTACCGTTTGACCTTCGGTTTCTGACTCTATGGCAATTAGGTGTATAGGAGGTCTTGGAATCGACATGCCAATGCCAACTTCTGGGCAAAGCGGCAGCAATTCAAAATGCTGAGATAAGATGGCATCTATAAAATTAGAACGCTTGTGCCCGCCATTGAATCGAACTTCATGGCCAACTAGGCAAGCACTTACCGCTACTTTAATCGACATATTGAGCCTTTGACCTTTTCTTGGTTTGCCATCATTGGCGTATACCATCGATTTAATAATACGCCTAATAGAGTAAATTGGATGCCTTGTTGAGTAAAAACATTGTTAGCCCTGTTGATATGGTTGATATTGCCTGATTCCTGACGCCGTTATAAAAGATGAAAACTCAATAAATACAAGGTGGGTTATGAGGGCATTTAGCCTAATTGGCTATAAGTACGGGGTGTTTAATTATTTGTTAGCTTTTATGTCACATGTTTTTGCAAAGTCAGCAAAGTCGAGCTAAATATTTAAGTATGAGGTTTGAATTAGTAGGTTGTAAATATGAGTTTAAGTAAGCAGCAGAGTGCACAGGTTCTTTTTCAGTTTGATGCATCTTTTGAAGTAAGTTATGTAAATTACTATCGCGGCAATGATTTGGCGGATCCCCAGTTGGTTGTTACGCTAGAGCGAGATAGCGAGCGTCAGTCATTTGCATTCATGCATCCTCATTTTAATGATGTGGATCGTAATTTAATAAGCGCACAAGGGCTTGCCATTAGCTCTGTGAAGCTTTCTCCGTTCGGGCAGAACCAGATAGAGGTGGCAGATTTAAAAGACGGCATGGTGTATTTCACAGCCCGTATAGTTAAAAATATTACGCCAACCGCTTAACCCTACCAATATTTAGGACATGAATTAAAACCAAGTTTAGCTTGGTTTTTTTTTGCCTGCCGTTTGAGTTGTACATAATTTGAAAGGGCAGATGATAGAAAGGAGTCGTGACAAATAAATAAAAACACCCGCCTTGGCGAGTGTTTAGTCTGGGAATAATTGCGGTGGAGTCAGATTGCTATATTACGCGGATCAATGGAGCTGGAGCACCAGGGCCGCTTTTTCGCAGTAGTCTTTTTTCTTGGTATCGTTCTTTTGTTTGCTTTGATTGGATTTAATCCAGATATAACTAGAAGCCTTACCCTTACAAAGCTCTAACCCCAGCACACTGTTTTTTGATTTTACAAATAAGTTCATGGTGACTTCGCCACGTCCCATTGTGCGTAAGTGCATTTTTTTAGGGGATAGTGTGTAAGATTTCACACCACTGCGACCATTAACGCTGATACTTTTTCCGGGAGGCGCATTCACCCATTCAGCATCATCACGAATTTCTAAGCTGGTCCAGCTGCTGTCAGTTGAAACAGAAAGCTCATAAATGGTGTCTTCAGCGGCATAGCTTGAAGAAGCCATCATAGCTATTATCAGCCATAATCCTTTCATCTTATTCTTCCTTGGTATAAGCCTTCTAAAAATGTAGGAAAGATTTTGGATTTCGTCAAATGGCGTAGGTGAAAATGGAGGGGAATCTCCCTGCCTGTGTCAGGGAGATTCGGTTGTTTTATATGGTTACAGGTGTGTCTCGGCGTATTCCGCTAGAATCGACCTAGGGACCCCTTGCAGCTCGATTGCACCGCCATATTCGAACCCTTTAAAGCGCTCATTCAAATACGTTAAGCCCGAATTGGTTGCGTTTAAATAAGGTGTGTCAATTTGCGCCAAGTTACCAAGGCAAACCACTTTTGATCCAGTGCCTGCACGGGTAATAATGGTTTTCATTTGGTGTGGTGTCAGGTTTTGGCTTTCATCAATGATGATTAGGCTGCGCTGAAAACTGCGACCTCGAATGTAGTTGAGTGATTTAAATTGCATGGGCACTTTTTGCAGTATGTAATCAATGCTGCTGTGGGAGTTTTCATCTTCCATGTGCAGGGCTTCTAAATTATCAGTGATGGCTCCTAACCAGGGCTCCATCTTTTCAGCCTCGGTACCGGGTAAAAATCCAATATCTTCATCAAGGCCGCGAACACTTCGGGTGGCAATGATGCGCTTGTACTTATTTTGCGCCACCGTCATTTCAATTGCGGCGGCTAAGGCGAGAATGGTTTTACCCGATCCAGCTGCACCTGATAAATTAACAAGATGGATATCTGGATCAAGCAATAGATCCAACGCAGCCGCCTGATAGCGATCCCGCGGTTTAAGCCCCCAGGCTTCTTGCTGCATTAATCGATCGTTTGAACGGTCCCAGACGGTGATGGTTTCTTCATCCAGTTTGACAATTCGGCCTATGAATCCTTGCTCATCCATGATGTATTGATTGATGAAAAAATCGTTACTTAATTCGGAACGCGCTATTTTATGAAGGGCTCGGCCAGGTTCATGAATGGTTTCAACTTTATTCACGTTATCCCAAAAACTATTTTCAAAATCATGAAAGCCTTTTGATAGTGACTCGACGTCACTGACAAGCTGATCGTTGTGGTAGTCTTCGGCCGCTATGCCACAGCCTCTGGATTTCAATCGCATATTGATATCTTTGGTGACCAATACGATTTGTGTTTTTAAATTTTGCTGCTGTAAAAAAATAAGGCTATTGATGATTTTGTTGTCGTTTAAATCATTGGGCAGCATGTTGCTTTGCTGAACGGGTTTATCCATTAATATTTTTAGTGAGCCAGATGTTTCCAGTGCTGATGGAATTGATACTCCGTCGCTGATTTCTTCAGGTGAGGCCTCACCAATAATTTTATCGATATTGCGAATGGCTTGTCGGCATTCCATGGATACACCAGACTTACCGGTTTTGAGTTTATCCAGTTCTTCTAATACGGTCATGGGGATGACCACTTGATGTTCTTCGAAATTGAATATGGCAGAGGGGTCGTGGATCAATACGTTTGTATCAATAACATAGGCTTTTGCACTGGGGCGGTTTGGCATTCAGCACTCCTTAGAGCTACTTGAAAAAATAACTGAAGGCATGGCACCACTGAACGACTACACACTGTTCTGGGCTATTGCTTGCCCTATCAGAATAAGTTGACTGCCATTTCATTCAACCTTCATTTGTTTACTATGGCAAGCAATATAAAAAATATATTTAAACGGGTGTTTTATTTATATCCTTGTTAAAAAGCCATAAAAAAGGCCCGCATATAGCGGGCCTTACATGGTTATTAATTTTAATGTCTATTGTGGCGTTGCTGCCGTTTCTCCTCCTTTGAATTCCTCTGGCATAGTGTCAAAGTCAGGGCCATCATAGGTGGTATCAGGTGTCACGGCTTCTTCGTGGTAATCACACATTCCAGTTGTATTGTCGCAACTGCTTCGCCCTAGGCGCAAGACACCACCCCATGTGTTGAAGTTAACATGATTCATTGACCAGAATTGAGGCTCACCTTGGAAGTTATTAGCTTCGGTTGGCGCATCAAACACATCATCACCATCTTCATCAATGAACATCAGGATGTTCAGCCAGCTGCCAGCGGTTCCTTTTGCTTGGGCAAAGGTTGGGGATAATGTATAGGTAAAGTCACTACCGTCGACGGTAAGGGCTGATACTAATACAGTGGTGTTTGAACAACTTGTCTGATCACATGACTCTTCAATCAATGCTACCTTGTAGCTGCTAGCAGGATGAACTGTTCCGCTATCATTAACGAACTTGTCATCAGGGACATTAGTGGCTGAGCCGGTAAGGGTGAATATATCGGTTGGATCAATGGCTTCGCCTACACGGAATTGCGCATTTGACCAACCTCCATTACCTAGGTATTCACCTGTCTGTGCATCTAAGAAGCTGATTCCAACCTTGATGTTATAAAGGTTGTTGTCACTTAATTCTAAAGCAACTAATTTGTCTTTAGCTTCTTGTGGTAATTCAAATTGGGTATCAAAAATTTGAATATTATCCTCCCATGTATTGAATATATTCTCCCAGCCATTGCACTGACCACCTTCATCGCAATTGGTATTCTGACCAATATCAATGTTGTATGCGGCAATAACACCTTCTGGAATAGAATCAGCTAAGCCTTCAGGAGCATTCCATTGAATGGTACCAATAGCGCCAGCAGGGAATGTAGTAGGAACAAAACCTTGCTGGGCTGCAAAATAAGCTTGCCATTCAGCTTCAGTTACATTGCCTTCAGGGTGACGAGGTTGCGAAGCAGGAGTGGTTAATCGTGGATTTAATTGCTGTAAACCCGTTATGATTTTTTTGTTAAAGGTTGTAGTAACGGAATCACTTCCATTTGAGTCCGTGTAGTTCACAGTTACAATATAATCACCAGATGCGAAGTCGCTAATGATTTTCCCATCATCGATAAGCGCTTGAGTGATGGCATTCCAGTCTTTATCTTGGCCGTTTGCATCATCAGCTATATCATAGGTACCACTTAGCTCAAGAATGCGTTGCTCACGCCATGTATCCCAAACCCAGCAACTGCTTTCATCGCCACCATGGCTTTCAGGGTACGTAGATTCATCAACAAGGTTGATTGTTGCGGTAGAGCTTGCTGTTGGGTAAGTCAGTGTGACACTGGTAATAGCAAAGCTGTCGACTAAAAACGCATCGACACAGGTATAAGCATTCATAACATCTAATTCTTCACCGGCACCAGTCGTATCATTTGTAGTGACCCACATGCGACCAGGGTGTATACCTAACCAGTTTAAATCAACACTGGCATAAGCGGCTTGGGCACTTGCAGCAAGGTCATCAAATCCATATAAAGATAATAAGGCTTTAGGATCAAAATCGTCCCCTTCATCTGCACCACCAGCCGCTGAATTATCTTCCTCTTCATCAAGGTAAACATCCAGTACATAAAAGATCATGGTTATGGCTTGGGGTACATCAAAAGAAGAAGCCGTTGTTAATGCGGCTAATTCTGCGCTTTCACTTGGTGGGAAAACGGCTAATAGCATTTGAGGAATATCAGATAAAAGCTCTTGCGCCTCTCGTGTCGCAGCTTCACTTGCTGAGCCGCTATCCAGAGCTGTAATAGCGGCATAAATAGCTGCAAAATCACCTTTGAACTCTGCAAGAGCAGTGGTTTGTTCTTGGCTTGTGAATAGTGATGGCCCTGATTCATCAACCCCTGCTGTGTCTGGGTCATCTTGAGGCGTTAAGCCTAAGGCAAGAGCATCAAATATTTGTTGTATTGAACGCTCCTGATTCGCAAAGTATTGGTCGCCAAAAAAGTCGATGAATAACTGCGGGGCACCACCACCTTCTTCACCTGGATCATTGTCATTGAATAATTCGTTAAACAAACGACCGATATACTGCTGCGCGGTGTCTGCATCAGCAATAGTTGTGGGCGCTTCAAATTTCTCTTCAACAGCCACATCTTCTAACTTTTCTAGGCCAGCATTCACGTTTTCGTCAGCGAGCAACTTACTGACTAAATTATCTACACCTGTATCAGAAGTGATGGCCACTTCGAAATTGGTAATGGATATTTCAGGGTTGTTTTCAATGACCTCTTCGATAATTGCGGTCATGGTTTCATTTAAATCGCTAATGTAATCCTGTGAGAATTTGTCACCACCCGTTGCAAAGAAACCGCTGGTCACTTTCTCTTGAACAGCTTCAGCGACCACTGTACTGATGGGATCAATTACCGCTTTTTCTGATTTGGTTGCACCTGGTGGTACAAAAGCTACCGATTTCAAATTAAGGTCTTCACCATCAACTGTGACGGCTACTTCGACAATATAATTGATGCCATCACCAAGGCCTTCAATGATGAATTGAGGATCACTGCCATCGCTGGGGTAATGGATTAATACTGTATAATTACCACTGGTCAGGGTTTCTTTTTGGCCGCTACCGTTAATAAAGGAAACGGTAAAACTGCCGGAGGTTAGTGTGTCGACAGTACGTCCTTGTATGCGACTTGAGACGGTTGATTGGTTTAAACTATTGGCTTGAGTGGGATCCTCTAGTGCGCTTAGGGCTATCTCCCCACCTATACGAGCACTGCCTTGAGTATCTGCTATTTCAACATCAGTATCCCCTAAATAATCTTTATCTCGGGCATCTGAGATGCTGACTTCTTCATTTTCCTCTTCGGCATAACCATCTAAAAATGATTTCAATTCTTCTTGTTCTGAATCTGATAAATCAATACACCCTGTAATAAGAGTAAATGATATAAGCAGAGTGCTGAGCAGTCTGACCGGTTTCATGTTAAATCCTTTGCATTGTTTTGGTGTACTTATCAGGTTAGCCAAATAACGAATGTCGGCACGAAAAAACCGTATTTTTTATGGGTATATTAAACAATGAACTGTAAGGGGAATTTAATAGTCGGAAAGAAAATAAGGGCTGATTCTCATCTTGAAAATCAGCCCTTGCGGAATGGAATATTTGTGATTAAAAAACGAATTTAAGGTCGAATACGAATGCGAATACTGGATTGATCAGAGAATTTGATACCGCTAATAACGACATCGCCAAATGTGTTTTCAGAACTGGAGCCCGCCACTCTTAAATCCCTGAATGCAATCTCTTCAATTTCAGAAGGCAGGGCCAGCTCTATGCTGCCGTCCTCGTGAATGATTTGCTTTACTTTGGAGTTGTTGTATTTCACACCTTTCACTGTGATATCAGCATCTAGCACTGAAGAAAGCGGATTCAACAAACTGGCAATTTCGTCTAGTGGACCAAGTTCGTCTCCTTCTTCACCGTTAGCCTGTTGCATTAATGAGGTAAAGGCCTCATTAGGAGACTGAAAACCTTGTCCTTGGATACCATCAAGGGCGTCGTCACCCAGTGCTTTTAAGCCTTGGTAATTATCCATTTGAGCCCCAGCGCTGGCTTGATCAGATTGAGAGCTGGTTGAATGGCTCGCAAACGCGCCAAAAGACATGGGGCCTAATATCATGGCCATAAAAGCGGCTACGATACGTTTTCGGTTTTGCTTTTTTAAGGCCTTGGTAAGCTGGCGCTCAGTCAATAGGCCTTGCTCAACAAGAACTTCACCTAGGCGTTGCTGAGTTTTTAATTGAACTTGTAAGGCTGTATCAAGCTGGGATTGGGTCAGCAAGCCTTTACGGATTAATAACGAACCTAAGCGGCTCTTTTGAGTGGCATCAGACATCTTAGTTATATCCTGAATCTTATATTCTGCTTCTGTGCAGTGAATCTATTTGTCTCTGAATATAATGTTGGCTGTTAGCTGAGAATGAGGCAACGAGTGTTATTTGACGCTATTGGACTTAACAGGTTAATGAGATCTAAGGCATTGAAACTACAGTTATTTATACCTTTAGTAAGATATTAAAAATTAGGGGTACAAGGGTACAATTGTTAAAATTAATTAGGCTGATAGCCAAAATTGATGTGATCCTGCATTTGAGTTCTATTAATCTAAGCTTTGAGCGTGCCTCGTTAGATTCTTAAGTCTATTTTAATAAAGAATTTGTTATAGTGTCGCGCTTGAAATATGGGTTCTATCCCTCATATCTAGGGAATATTATTATTTTTACAATGTTTGAATGATTTGAAATGTTTATTGGTCGCCAGTGACCATTATCAAAGTATGGATTTTTAGGAGTTGGTTTTGTCAAATCGTAATATTAAGTTGTTGATTTTAGGTTCAGTCTCTGTGGGTTACACCGCCGGGGTATA